>Ga0315312_1000644_pt1 | contig 36484 bp, 30 predicted proteins | sample TDP7_MG_FD_203629 | JGI IMG/M metagenome (GOLD analysis project Ga0315312, IMG submission 203629) | Freshwater sediment microbial communities from Lake Towuti, South Sulawesi, Indonesia - TDP7 | ecosystem: Environmental > Aquatic > Freshwater > Lake > Sediment | place: Indonesia: South Sulawesi... | reverse complement strand
ACACAGCGACAATTTGGAGCGACAAATTTAACCAGCCGGTGGGCTGGAGCGAGATGGTTGTGTCCAAGTAAAATCCCCAGCTTGACTGCACTGGAGCCTAATAAAACTCGCTTGTTTTAGGACTAGTAGAAGATGCAGGTCTTGGGATAATTGGGCTAGTTACAAGTCATGGATTTCTCGATAATCCAACGCTTCGGGGAATGCGATACTCTATGCTTTCATCCTTTGAATGTATTTTTGTAGTTGACATGCACGGGAATGTGTCCAGACGCGAAAAATGTCCTAATGGATCACCGGACCAAAATGTTTTTGACATCAAAAAAACTGGGACCTCCATTTCAATCTTCTTTAAGAGATCTAAGGGAAATGAACCAATAGTAAAACATTGTGATCTGTGGGGATTACGAGATACCGTTAAATATCTGCGGCTAGGCCAAAGAACGATTCTCACTTCAGCAATGTCAAGTCTAAAACCAGCAGTTCCTTTCTACCTATTCGTTCCACAGAACGTGAAAGCCTTAAGGGAATATGAACGAGGCTATTCAATTGCAGATATCATGCCGATTCATAGTAAAGGGGTTGTTACCGGTCGTGACACCTTTGTCACGGATTTCGAGATAGGACCTCTACTTGAGCGAATGAATATTTTTGCCACTTCTAAGGAGTCAGATGAAAGTCTAGTCCCAAAACAAGCGAGTTTTATTAGGCTACAATGCAATCATGCTGGTGATTTTATTTGGACACAACCTTCTTGTTCCAGCCCATCGGCTGGTTAAATTTGTCGCTCCAAATTGTCGCTGTGTCATATCTTTCTCGTTTCTTAACTTCCAAAAGGTTAGTAGATATCGCAGCGTCCGTACCGCGACCTCAAATGCCGCTGCTTAATCAGCCATACGAATATCGCAACGCCCAAAAGCCCCGGAAAAACACCCTCAGCCAAACATTCCACGATAATAGACGATAAACTATCCTCCGGCTGGTCTTTATAATCTGACAAGGTAATTGAACAAAGGCATTGCGAAATTTCTTAAACTCCATCTTCAACACCGTTCGCTTTTCACGTTTATGCTTGTCTTTCCATCGTCCCCTCTCCGGAAGCAGCAAAGCAAACCAGGCCTTTAATGTCCAGGCTAAAGAAGCCATCACCATATATGCCCAGTTGCTTACCAGATTATCAACCGGCATCCGCACCGATGATCCAGTAAGTGACGCGTCCTTGTGACATTGTCCGACGCAGACTAAAGCCTTCGGCACGCAGAGACGCTGATGAGCTGGCCCCCTGTTGACGCATGCTGTCGATGATCCCTGTTTGCTCTTGGTTGGCCATCACGATGCGCATGGGGACGTCTGCGTTCGGTATGGTATCCAGGCCAGTGATGGTAACCGTATACCCTGCGATGGTCAGGGCGGCGCGCAATTCCTTCACGACAAAATCCACCTGGGGGAGCGTCCTGTCTGCGGATAGGGCTACAATGCTTGCGTGTAGTGGCGTTGATGCGAACCATGCCAGTACCCATATGACTAAGAGACAGGGTGAGCAAGTTGAAACAAACCGATGCGTTCGGTATTCGTGCGATTGTTCGTGGTTGATGGTAATCATATTCGAGATCTCCTCACAGATGCATTAATAGCAATCCTTGTTTACATTGACATTTATTTCGCGTTTCGGGCTATGGAAATATCGTTCTCCACCTCCACGGTCAGGGCGTCCCAGTCGAACCTACCATGACCGGCAAAACGCACCTTTTCGTAAGACTCATCGAGTTGAGCCGCGTAATTTTTCCATTCCTCAAGGGCTTTTTGAAGATGCGAAATAGCGTTGTCTTTGTGCTCATTGTTCTTGTTCTTTCCAAAACGCGCCAATTCCACCCCTCCGCGGATCTTATGGGCCCAATAAAGGCCGAAATGGGACTGGCTTTTGATATCTCCCAGGGTTTCTTTGAGTTCAATGTTACCGCCATCCGTCATCCCGGCAACACCACTCAGGGCTGCATTGGCATTGGCCTCAAGACTGGCCGCAATTTCCAGTGGAGAAATACCGGAGCGATCCCCATTAACAAACTCTTGGATTGAAGTGTAGCCACTGACGTCTTGGGTTTTATTGACAATAACGTGATTGATGTTGTGGTAGCCGTTGATAGCTGACCCGAATCCATTGCCAGTTCCTTTCTCAACGTACCAAAAATAATCCCACGGCCACCAATGAAACCTGTTCACCATGGGAATAATCCTGGATGCCGCCTGCCAGGCATCGTAAACCTGCCGGCCATCAACTGTTGGGAAGCGGTATTTTATAAGCCCGGTTAACAAGTCTTTGGAAGTATGCGGGTCATATCCGAGTCTTCCCCACAGCAGGAAACTGTACCAGTGTTTTTCGTTCTCAAGCTGCCGAGGCGTTTGGGGGTTCTTGCTCATGCTTTCGCGTCCCCAGAAATAACGGTCAGAGCCCATCACATAGCCGGCGGTAAGGCATGGGGATTGATTACATGGCTTACGTTCGTGCGGAAAGGTAAGAATGTAATCTTTGACATAATCCAGATCGCCCCAGCGCTGAATAAAAATGTCGTCATTCCTAAGGTTCCACCATGTTGCCATGTCCTTGGGCAGCTTTTTGAGCTGCCTGGCCGCGTAAGACGGATTGGTGGCAGAATAAAGACGGGCTTGTGCATATTTGCACTCCATTTCAAACCCATCTGGGAGCTGACCGAAACGAGTTCCAATTTCCTCCCATTTAGTAAGCCAATCTCGATGGACAAAACGGATCTTTCGGTTGGGTTGCAACTTCTTAACGTCCATCACACCTTCACCGTAAGTATCCCACACCCATTGTTCCTTTTCGCTATCAGTGTAATTATTCATCCGCTCTCCGGCGGTTACTCCCATGCCAGCCAGGCGAGGATACGTGAGGAAAAGCTGTGTTACTGACTTGCGTATGTAATCTATGGTAGTTTTGTTGCCCTTTTGTCCATCAACGCCGTACTTATTACCCTCGGTACCCTCCAATTGAACATTCCAGACGACTGGCCATACCTCAATGCCTCTGTCGTTGGCAAGTTCCAGTACTTCGTTCCAAAACTGAATCTTTTTTTCGATGGACCAGTTGTTGATGAAATCACGGTTTTCGTCCATCACACCTTGCAGGGCAATATCCTCATATCCAGGAACTTTGACTAGTGAAGGGAAAGGGTGTCTGTTCCATAAAGAGAGTACGTTGTACCTTTGCCGAACAAGCACATCAAAATATTCCTTCCAGAAATTTATGTTCCATACATTTTTTCTGTTGGTATTTGCCGAGGCCCCTCCATCATCAAAGCTGGGGGTACGTTTATCAAGTGGGATATTAAATTTGAGTCCGCGTCTGGCGATATAAGGGCTTTGATCCTCATCCTGTACATCAGCAAGAGACCCACCGGCGGCAATTTCCGCAAGATGAATGCCTCCATACATGGCGCCCACCCGGTCACCGCCAATGGCCCAGTAACCCAGGTTCCCACCATCGTCGGTTCTTCTAAGAGCATAATCCTGGGCTCCCATATTACCTACACTCTTGCCGGCCCGGTCTTGGAGTTTCTGCAATACGGCCGGAGAGTTGTTTTTAGTGATGACGATATACAGTGGTTCGGGTGACGGAGGCAGATCAGCAATCGATTTCAGAGCAACTGGGTTGTACCACTTAGCCATGAGGATTTTCTGTAAATCTCGAGCAGCAAAAACGATGGTAGGTTCATTTAGATCATAGTAAACGCTTACCGGTTCACTTGGTTCTGGTGTTGTTTCAGCAGTGGGTCTGCCTGCACCCGATCCGTTCTTTTCTACCTTTATATCCCGACCTGATATAGGATGGATTTCAGCGTGCAGACTACCGGTAAGAAAAACGGCAAGTAGTCCTAGGATTGTTAAAAGTGAGAAGCGGTTTTTAAACATGGTCGTTTCTTTCTTCTTTTGATTAATCTACGTTTACATTGTTTTAAGTCATTAGCTTCATTTTCATAAGTAAAACCTTCCCTATATTTGAGTGTGAGTTCGAATTACCTTCAACATAAGTGTTAGTAAATCATTATTGGCCACCCAGACTATGTCTAAATGGAAAGCCAAGTACATATCCCTCAATTCCTTCTCGTTCATGAGGGCGATGTCCGGGTTCTTCAAAATCGCTATCAGATTCTGAATCTCATACCAATACAATGGAACCATAACTTATCGAATATTATATAGGATGTTAGGCAAAGTAATAGTAACTATGGGTCAAAGTTTTTTGGCTATGTTGCATTCTCGCATTTCACACCCTCATCCCTCTTTTGGGTAGCCTAAACCACACCCCGAATCGTTGAAACTTAACTGTACAAAAGTCTACTTAAGACAGAACGTGAGTGACCTTAATTACAAAAGGCCACTCACGATCTAACTATACTGAATGAAGGAGGAAATTCAGCATAAAACAGCTTAAGCACCACTCTATCTACGGGTAGACCCAGCAATCCACTCAATTGCTTAAACCACCTGCTAAAAATAGCTTCCTCCAACGAACCGGTACCCAATCGATTCACGTCACAAAACCTATTGTGCCGGCACTGCCGAGATACTATAAGGATCAAGGCCGGTAGACCAAATCTCGATGCCATAAATAGGCACCTCAGCCGTGATGGCCGTGCCACTCATGTTATCGCCCATACTATTGACTCTCTCAATCGCCTTAGAGAACTGGTCAGGAGTAAACGGCAGAGACATGCCTATCGGCTTACCCGCGGCATCAATCGGTTGGAAGCGACCGCTGTCGTTGCCATCCTTTTCCACGATAAAAATCGTGCTGACGGGAACACTAAACATGGTGACCCACAATCCATTGAGATCGTTTCCATAAGGCCTTTCCAGGATAAAGTCGTCCTCCACCCCGGCGAAGGCCGGGTCAGCGGTTGTTATGCCCAAGACCAAGTTCTTGGTATCAATCCCATTGATCGACGTAAGAATAACATTATTAGCATTGTCGACGCCAAATGTCATGGCATTCACGGGAACCGCCGTAATGATGGTGATGGGCTTGATGATGGGGATACCAGCAACCAACGGATCGCGCGGACCCACGTCGCTAGGTACGTAATTGGGATCGCTGGTTAACAGGAGTTTATCCACGCAGAGACCGGACTCACGCATCCAGCAATTGATGGTCACCATACGAGGTTCGTTTACCACAACCGCCGCCCGATGGCCGTCATTCGCCACGTTTTTCCATATCCAAACGCCAATCTCCGGCACGTTGATTCTGTCGGCGGTCTTTACCCCATTGTCCCCCAAGTGAAAGGAATTCTCCGCGGACGTGGGCGCCAAAACACGTGCCCAGATATAGAGCGTGCCCGGTTGTGTAATCTCGATGTCGTAGTCCAGACGGGGACTGCGCGTGAGATTGCTCTGAACGTTGGTTCCAATCGGGAAAGTACGCATATAACCGGCGTAGCTATACCCTTCAATTTCCTTGCCAAATTCCCATTTAAACTCATTGGTATCCACCGGTACCACAGCGTCATACAATTCCGCCTCCATCGCGACAAGTCCGGCCGGGCCATCGCTTTGTATACGCACCGCGGTCGAATCCCTGTAGTCCAATCCCGTGGGCACATAGTTGGGGTCTGTTGTCAGCAGAAGCTTGTCCACGCAGAGACCGGACTCACGCATCCAGCAATTGATGGTCACCATACGAGGTTCGTTTACCACAACCGCCGCCCGATGGCCGTCATTCGCCACGTTTTTCCATATCCAAACGCCAATCTCCGGCACGTTGATTCTGTCGGCGGTCTTTACCCCATTGTCCCCCAAGTGAAAGGAATTCTCCGCGGACGTGGGCGCCAAAACACGTGCCCAGATATAGAGCGTGCCCGGTTGTGTAATCTCGATGTCGTAGTCCAGACGGGGACTGCGCGTGAGATTGCTCTGAACGTTGGTTCCAATCGGGAAAGTACGCATATAACCGGCGTAGCCATACCCTTCAATTTCCTTGCCAAATTCCCATTTAAACTCATTGGAATCCGCCGGTACCACGGCGTCATACAATTCCGCCTCCATTGCGACAAGTCCAGCCGGGCCATCGCTTTGTACCCGGACGGCCATGGCCTTCGTTGCAAACAGGCCCAGGCCGACACATAGAGCAACAAACAATTTGCGAGTCATAATCCACCTCCTTTAAAATATATTACGTTAGCATAGGACTCACATGAGCCCTATATTGAGAATCAATACATGTTATTTCTCCGAAATCAACCCTCGTTATTCTGTCACCGACACAATGGCAATGGCATCAAGAAAGGCACCATCTTCACGGCGACCGATTTCAAGGGTATGCTGCCCGGCTGTCAAGGTATACTCAACCACTTTGTCACCATCGTTATAGTCGGTAACCGGAATCCATTTCAGAGCATCTGGCGCTACAAAGTTACACACTACCCAACCGGGATTAGCGGCGTTCCCATTGGTATTAATGACAGATCCCGGGATTCTGAACCAGAAGGAATTCCCGCCAAAATCGCCTGCTCGTATGAATAGCTTATACACACCCGCCTGATTTACGGAAAAGCTGTACGTGGCAATACCATCCAATTGAACGGTACTGGTATTCTGCCCGGAACCATCTTCGGTGCCAATAAATTGCCCACCGGAAGCGCCAAGGACACCACCTTTATCCATAAAACGCTTCATGGTTGGACCGAGGGTACCGGATTCGGCCTCGAACCAAGACACCACCTGCTTAGATGCCGGTGCTTTCTTATAGAACGCGATATCGTCCACATAGAGCACACCTTTGGCATTGGCACCTTTCACACCGACCATAATCTTAGTCACCTTGGTGAGATTCGTACTAACCGAACTCAAGTCGATGATCCATTGGGTCCACTGTTCAGTTTGCCAACCAGGAGGCATATCGACAGGTTCTTGATAGACCACTTGCTTATCGTTGATCTTGACATAGACCTGACCGCCACCGGTATTGTTTGCCCCTTTGCGGAAATAGAGTGACAAACTTTCAATACCGTGTCGGGTCCAATCCTCATTATCAACGAACCGCGTAGCTTCGGAATATAAGACTGTGGTGTTATCAAACCAGATTGGAAGGGATTGACCCCGTCCCAAACCGGTTGCAGCCCTGTAATCGTTCATCGTGGGAGCGACTCCCACAATTGAACCGTTACCTGGATCATTGGTTCCAAATTCCGTTCCGTCCAGCCAGGTGGCCCAGATCTTAAAGCCTTCCTTGTCCCGGTAGCTTTCCATGTCGTCAAACACCAGGGGTTCCACGGTGGTGAATGTCCAAACATCACCTTCCCATACGGACGGCGTGGAGACTTCGTTAACCTCGGTTACAACCCAAGAATAGGTTTGACCCAGTTTTAAATCCAGTGCCGTTGTATCATAAGCATGTTCAGTCGTTTTAACGACTGCTTCTGGATCTGTACTCAAGGTGAGGGTATGAGAAGCAGCCTTCCGACCGGGACGCCATCCCAAGAGTATATCGGGATTGACACCAGTCGCACCATCATTGGGTTTTGGTTCGCGGGCCTTGACCGGGATATAGGAGAACTCTACCTCACTGACACTGAACTGGGGTATAATGCCCCCCCAGTTGCTGTGGATAAGCAGCTTGACATGTTGGGCCTCTACACCACCCAAATCAATGGGTTTGTTGCCTGCATAACCCGGTTGGCCGGGACCCCGCGGGATGACAAAATCGCCCAGCGGAGTCCAGACTGCACCATCCAACGAGGTCTCAATAGAAATATCCTTGATACCAATGCCCTGAAATTCTTCACCGTACTCATTGGCATTCCAAATTAGCAATTCGTGTAGGGTATAGGCAGCATCGAAGCTGTACTGGAGCCAGGCCGAGGCCGGTGGTGTAAGAAAACCGCTCTTCCACATATCCGTGCTTGTAGCGGAATGTACATCGTTGCCGTTGGCGTCAACGGTGATACCAGAGCGATCGATGGTGCGATTGACGCTGTGGAGACCGGCCAAGGTACTTGAGGCACTGGCCTGCACTACCGTGAGGGGGTAAGCGTACGGCTCCACTTCAAAGCTCCACACCTGGCCCTTCCAGACATCAATCCCATTAACTTCGTCCACACGCCAAAAATATCTCTGGCCAAAATCCAGAAGGCCCGGGGGGTCATATGACATAGCATCCTGTGCAGGTCCTACCTTAACTGAGTCAGCACCATTATTAACATTATCGAAATCTGTACCAAAGTAGACAATATGTTGTGATGCAGACCAACCCGGCTCCCAGGTTAGGATAATATCCCTGATCACATCGGTGGCCTTGTCTTCAGGATGTGGCTCTCTTGACTGATAAGGTCGATCTACCACCGCGAACCAGTCCGCGGGATCCATGCCGTTGCGGCTGGTGACAGCAATTCCCTCAATGATACTGTCATTCGTCAATGCATTACCGTTCTGGTCGAGCAGATCGGTGATCGCCCAGCATATTCCGACAATGCTTTGGCCGTTGCCGGTAGTATTGCCGTCAATGCTTTGGCCGTTACTATTATGCCCCGTCCTACCCCAGCCACCACTAAGGGTGACCGATCGACCAATCACGCCGCCAGGCAGAATCGCAGCAACTTGTGATGCATCGCCGCTTCCGGCCTCGAACAAAAAGAAGTCGGGATTGTCACCGTTGGAGTTTCTCCATAACTCGCCGTTGAACATATGCACCGTGAATTCATTTCCAGTCTCTCCGTTGGACCAAGCAAAACTGATGTCCAAATCGTCAAGCTCTGGAATCTTATTGCCAGGAGCGAACGCCAACGTCCTGGTGGAAGTTCCGCTAGCGAGCTGGGATCGGTCGACTGTATAGCTGCCTACAGTAACACTTTGGATATTATAAGGTGGACTTCCTTCGGGATTGTCGGTAACGACAGAACTGATAGGCCCCATGACAGCCGAACAGGGCGAAACAGCCATCAGCCAAACAAAAAATATTACACAGTTGTGCTTCAGATACATAATTTCACCTCCTTTAAAAAAGACTCGTTTCAATACAGGGAATGAGGACTCGAACCTCACACAAACTCATGTATAAGGTTGCCTTCTGCTGTCCGCTGACCAGTTCCCCTGAACCTGGTTCCAACGACTGTTATCTCCACGTTTAGAGTGAAACTTCCAGCGGTATCTTTCTTCATTTTCCTCCTCTTTTGTTATCTTATCCTGGTATAACTTCTACCTTTCCAGTGAACCTGCCAGCGATATCTTTCTTCGTCTTTTTGTTCCTGCGTCACCTCATTCATTTTTTCGGGTACTGCGTCCGGTACTTTAACATCGGACACGTGCCAATCCCAGAAGAGTGCATTGTATCCTTGCTTATGACGTTTATGAGCTACACGGCGGCCTCCATCAGGGCCTATCGCCGTGGCCTCTAACCAGGCCACATCGCAGTTGGCGTATCCAGCGCCATCTTTTTCCGTTATGATAGGTCGCCATGGCCCATCTTCATTATCGGCAAGATACACGCGATTGCTGCGGTCCTTAACATCATCGCGCGACGTCATATACAGCACATCCAGATCCGGATCGGTAGCCGTCCCCCAGGAATTTACCACGTACCCAATGGCCTGTTCTTTATCCGGGTAGGCCGGACAGCGGTACATCTTGACATTTCGAAAATCGCCTTCCGCCGAGGTACGCTCGCCCAGATACTTCATGAAACCCAGATACCAGCGGACTACCATATGGTTACCGACGACTCGGGGCTCTATGTCTTCGGATAAGCCACCTCCACGCGGCAAGTAGTTATCGTTGTCTTGGGCAAATAATTCCCCAGCCAAACCGATGTGGCGTAGATTACTCTGACATTTCGTTGCCCAGGCTTGTTTGCGAACCTTGCCTAAGACCGGCATCAAAATCCCCATCAAGATCGCGATGATGGCAATAACCACCAGCAATTCAATGAGCGTAAAACCATCCCTAAGCTCTATCTTCATGAGTAAAACCTTCCATATATTTGAATCCGGGATTTCCCCTATACACTTCACTGAAACCTTCCTGCGAATTGCAGTTCTCATAATAACGCATAATAACGTAACTTCATCTGATTGTCAACAATATTCTGGCCGAATCAGCAAGTTTTCTCACAAAAAACGCCAACGAAGTCTAACAAAAACATCGAAAAGCCACTTTTTCTTACTCTTTTGGCACACTGCCGCCGTCGCCCTCCGTTCACGAAGCCGGTCTTTCAGCATTTTCATAAATCATCCCAGACCACTGGATATTGCCAAAAATCGCAATTGTCGTATTCGGTCAAGAATTTCACTAAACAGTGTCCTCGGTACAGACACTTCTGCCATTTGAAATATCACGTAACGCGAATGGCTGATCACCTTGGCTCCGATCTTGATTAGCTTCTCACGGAGTGTTCTGAGCGACCACTTCTTCACCGGTTTAGGCAAAACCAATCGCCTCAGAAAATTGCCAAGGTTATAAGCCAAAGCAAAGAGCTGAAGTCGGACCTGATTATTCACGAAATCATGGCAGGAAAGCCGTGTCCAATTCAACGCGTATTTTCCCTCTCTGATCCACTGTTCGGCAGTGCCTCGCTTGTTGTAGAACTTTACGACATTGCTCGATTTCCACCGAAGGTTCGTGACTACGAAGTTGACCCGCGGAAAAAGCTCTCCCACATGCCACTCGATCTTGGCGACGACTCTGCGAGCGATCTTCCAACTGGCCGCCTGATACCGAAAGCTATGGTACAGGACAATCGGCTTCTTCGGTGGACGCCCCACCGGTTGGGTTAGCATATGTTCAATCTTCTGATGCAGTATTGGGTTCTCCTTCAGTCGTATCGCATAGAAATATTCTTCGGCTTCAAGATAGCGATAAATCTCTGGATTAGCAAAGGCTGCATCACCACGGAAGAATCGCAGGATGTCATAAGCTCGGTAACGATTGACAATCGGTTCCAGTAAACTTCGCCAGTCTTCGGCACTATGGACATTGCCTTTGCGAAGAAGGACTCGTTCCAAATCGCCAAATTGATTGAAGCAGAACAATGGGTGATAACAGGTGCATTCAAAAAATCCATTATAAGCAGAGCCTTCTTGGTTACCGTAGGTCGGGCTAACGGAACTGTCCATATCAAGGATAATGTGCTTGAGTGATTTTAGCTGGTGTACTCGATTAACCCATTCACCTACGAGATTCATCAATAGCTCCAGGTTCTTGGGTTGCGTCAATATCTCTGTCTCGAATCTGCTCATGACACTCATGGAAGCGACCGAACGTTTTACAGCTCTACCTCCAGCAACATGCCGCTTGGCAGGATCGACAGCCAAACGCTCAGCATCATTGGTATCATCATAGCCCGCAAGCCTGCTGTAAATCGCCTGTCTGAGCATGGCGGCAAGTCCATGTTGTGATGTTGTTCTTGCCCGTTCGGATGTCACGCAACTCTGGATGGATCATCGCAATCAGGCCAAGGGCCTCATCAAGCTCCCGGTAAGCCAATAGTCCAGCATCACTGATGACCTTGGTCCCATGAAATTCGAGTTTCAGTTTGCGGTCAAAATCGAGCCTTAGAGCGTCCTTGCTTGTTTCACCCATAGGGTTCTCCTGTAAAGAATGGTCAAAAGTGGCTTGAGTGGTCTCCATAGGCTCTACTATAAAATCACTGTTCATTTGTCACGCACTACTTGGGAAATCCGGGTGAATGTGAGTTCGAATTACCTTCAACATAAGTGTTAGTAAATCATTATTGGCCACACAAGCTATGTCTAAATGGAAAGCCAAGTCCATATCTTCTAATTCATCCTCGTCTATGGGCGATGTCCGGGTTCCTCAAAATCACTATCAGATTCTGAATCTCATACCAATACAATGGAACCATAACTTATCGAATATTATATAGGATGTTAGGCAAAGTAATAGTAACTATGGGTCAAAGTCTTTTGACTATGTTGCATTCTCACGTTTTAACCCCCAATCCCTTGCAAGAAAAGGCTTTATAAGTTAGAATCAGAGCCGTATTTTGTGAGAACCTATGCAGACACCTGCAAAAAGACATCGTGTTTTCCGGATACTATTCGGTCTATTCGTGTTTTATTGGGTACACATGCTCGTGGGAGCCCTACAACCCTATGAACCGAATAAAGTCGATCCCTTGCTTGAACCGTGGCGTTGGTATCACATCGAATCGCTCGATGGGTTGGGTTTTCAATGAAGATATGAAGAGCCAGGCATCCTTAAATATAATTGAGTTAATAATATTAACTCTTATATGAAAGGATTCTATTATATCTACATATTATATCGGAGCAGATGTACAGAGTAACAATACAGAATTAGCAATAGAACAGAGAGGCAAGATCGTGGCAAGATATTCAGTGCCGACTACAATAACCGCAATCAGCACAGTCCTTGATTCACTCCAGGGCAGTAAGATGCTTGCCATGGAAGAAGGACTGATGGCCGGCTGGCTCTATCGTAACGATGCTCCCAAAGAGTTCGAAAAGCTATTGGCTCTTTCACATCGGTTGTTGGCTCAGCTGACCCTCGCCGGTGTCAGCACACTCAGATATCAGTCACGTCCCGGTAAGGAACTTGCAGCTAGCTACATTGACCGATATGGAATCCATGGCATATCTTGGACGATATTACGCTGATAAGATACGCGGCGCTGCCGATCTTGCAATTTTTCGCGCGGACAAAAACCGCCGGGAAAATCGTCAGGATGCTCTCTGTCATTTTACGAATGCTGTTAAGGAATGGGAAGCTTATGCTCGTGTTGCCACTAGCCAGTACAAACCGCAGCTTTTCTCGCGCTGTCATTATATGGATTGGTGGAAAATCTTGGAAGAAGTTAAAAAGGAAGTCGAATTGGCTAAGTAAACAATTTTAGAGAAAGTATGAGGTGAGAACATGAAACATGTAAGAGTGCCGAAAATATTGATGTATGTCATTTTGGTTGCAGGTCTCTTTGTGGTTACTCGACCGCAAGTTCGAGCCGGGACATCCCAACAAAGCACGATGCTTAGACAGATGCTAACTGCCAGAGAAAAGCAAATCCAGATAACGCCGCTGACCCATACCTTTGGTGAATTCTCCATAGAGGCGGCGTATTATATCCAAAATTCCCTGGCACAGGAAGTTGCTAAGCTTGAAGGCCCAGTAACCGGATACAAGGTGGCATATGCGAGCAAGGCTGCCCAGAAGCAATTTGGCATGGAGGAGCCGGCTCGGGGGCCTTTCTACATGAGCCAGCGATTACCCAACGGCTCGACATTATCTCATAGTCTCTTCAATGAAATCATGCTGGAAACAGAAGTGGCTTTCACGATCGGCAAACGAATCGACAAGCCGATCAAGGATGTAGCGGAGTTGAGATCGTATGTCCGTTGGGTGCATCCGGCCTTTGACGCAGGTAACTTTCCCTATACCGTCGATCAGGCTAAACCTACGCCTTCGGATATGGTCGCCATTGGTACTGGCGCTCACGTTTTTGTCATTGGCCCAGCCATGAACCCGGACAAACTAAATCTGAGTCAAATCGATTTGGCCTTAGCCAGGAACGGTAAGACCATTCGCAAAAGCCCGGCTCGGGATGTGCTCGGCAATCCTTGGAATTCGCTGTTATGGTGCGTGAATCATCTTCACAAGTTTGGCCTGGCCCTGAAGCCGGGCATGGTGGTACTCACTGGCACAGCGGCTTCAGCCTACCGAGTCAAGGGAGAGGCTATCAAGGGACACTATGTTGGCGATTGTGGCCCACTGGGTAAAGTGACATTAACAATTGAGTAGAATCCGCATTCAGATATGAGATAGAAATCGGCATTGGTGACGACACATTAACGCCCAGACGCGGCTGGCTTATGTCACGGCTTTTGATGTTGATTGTAGAACACACTGAGAGATCACTTAAGTCCCCGGTAGTGGAAATAGTCAAAGGATGCTTTGCCTCTTCCCATTGCGAAGATGCCGGGACGCACAGAGAGAAAGCCGCCAAAGATATTGTGCTGAAATCCGCTTATAACTAAAGGCTTCCCAGCCTCAGATGAGTTTCATACCAAGACCACGGGGGTAAACCAGTTATGGCAGATAGATGCCACGTATCTGAAAGTGGATCGCTGAGGTTGGTACTACCTGATAATGGTGATGGATGATTTTAGTCGAAGGATATTATCCTGGCAGTTGAGGGCAGAGATGGATGCAGGGGCTTTTAGTGATGTGGTGGAACTGGCCTGTGAAGCAACAGGGATACATGATGTTCCTGTTGAGAATAGGGTCAAGCTGCTGAGTGATAATGGCAAGGCTCTGGTGTCGAAGGATTTTGGTCAGTATCTGGAAGCCAAAGGCATTGGTCATATCTGTGCTTCCCCCTATCACCCTCAAACCACCGGCAAGATTGAGAGGTATCACCGTTCCGTAAAAGAGCGTGTCTTCTTGCATGTATGGCAGTCGCCCAAAGATCTGGAGAAGGAAATAGCGAGGTTTGTCAGTTGGTATAACAGCCAGCGGTATCATGAGGCTCTTGGTAATGTAACACCAGATAATGTTTACTTTGGTAGGCGTGAGGAGATTCTGAAAAGACGTGTTGAATTAAAGAAAAAACTATCCTTGAAAGAAAGTATTATAATAGTACAATCATATAGACAGGAGCTGAAGTCGCTCTCTAATTCAGAGACCTTTTTGTCTCATTTATGTTGACGACATACATCATTTTGCAGAAGTCTTTTAACATTTTAAGTAAGGAGTCTCGTATGGTCAAGTATTTGAAGAAGTTAGAGTGTGTTGTGTGTCTTATGATGGTTTCTGTCATCTTGAGCCAGACAGCGTTGGCTGGACAGACCAGCGGGGAACTGAGGAAATGGCACAAGGTTACGTTGACTTTCAATGGGCCCCAGACAAGCGAAACGGCCAATCCCAATCCGTTCTTAGACTACCGTCTCAATGTCACCTTCAAACATCAAGGCAGTGGCAAGTCCTATCTTGTGCCGGGCTATTTTGCCGCCGACGGTGATGCAGCCAACACAGGCGCTGAAAGCGGCAACAAGTGGCGTGTACATTTCGCGCCTGATGAGGTTGGTACCTGGAAGTACAGCGTCTCATTCAGAAAGGGGCGAAACATCGCCGTCAGTGAAAGAGAAAATGCTGGTCAAGGCGCGGGCTTTATGGATGGCCAGAACGGTATTTTTGACATCCAACCCACCAATAAGACCGGCAGGGATTTTCGAGGAAAGGGCTTGCTAAAGTATGTCGGCAAGCATCATCTGCGCTTCGCCGAGACCGGAGAGTATTTCCTGAAATGCGGCGCCGACGCACCCGAAAACTTCCTGGCTTACGCCGATTTCGACGGTGCCTTCAAGACCGACGGTCATAAGGACAACTTCATCAAGGACTGGGGACCTCACATAAAGGACTGGAGGCCCGGCGACCCGACCTGGCAGGATGGCAAAGGCAAGGGAATCATCGGTGCGGTCAACTATCTGGCTTCACAGGGCATGAACGTGTTCTCATTCCTGACCATGAACATCGCCGGCGACGACCAGAATGTCTTCCCATACGTCACATACGACGAACGTGAGCGGTTGGACTGTTCCCGGCTGGACCAGTGGGAAATCCTGTTTGAACACGCCGACAAGCTCGGCATGTACCTCCATTTTAAGACCCTGGAGACAGAGAATGAACTGCTTCTTGACAAAGGGGATCTCGGCCCGCATCGCAAGCTCTACTACAGAGAGCTCATCGCACGCTTCAGCCACCATCTGGCGCTGAACTGGAATCTGGGCGAAGAGATCAATGACGCCACGACAGCCCAGAAGGTAGCCTGGGCTGACTACTTCTGGACACATGACCCGTATCAACACCACATCGTGATTCACAACGGCGACCCCCACTATGACCTGTTAGGCGACGCGTCAAGGCTGACAGGTTTTTCTCTGCAGACGAGCAAGCCCGATTTCAGCGAGGTCCACAGTCGGACGCTCGACTACATTCAGCGCTCGGCTGCCGTTGGCAAGCCCTGGGTCGTCGCCTGTGACGAACCAGGCGACGCCAGCCACGCACTAATCACCGATGCCGAAGACCCTGACCATGACAACGCCAGAAAGAACGCCTTGTGGGGAAACATTATGGCTGGCGGTGCGGGGATCGAGTGGTATTTCGGCTATAAGCATCCACACAGCGACTTGACCTGCCAGGACTACCGCAGCCGAGACAAGATGTGGGACCAGTGCCGCTACGCCCTGGAATTTTTCAAGAAGTTTGAAATCCCCTTTTGGGACATGAACTGCGAAGACGAACTGACCGAAAATACCTACGATTACGTCCTATGCAAACCCGGCGAAATCTATCTGGTCTATCTTAAGCACGGCGGCAAAGTGCAGCTTGGGACGACTGGCGGAAGTTTCACTTATGGTTGGTTCAACCCGCGAACAGGTGACGGACTCAACGGCCTGCTCAAGACCGGCTGGGCTAAGCCCGGGCGAAAAGTCGAGGTTGCTATTCCCGACACCAACGATTGGCTGCTCATGGTCGCAGGTTCCGGCAAACTGGAAATTGCTTCAAAATAAGTGTATGAGCAATAAGAATACATACAGAATCGCGGTCATTCCCGGCGACGGGATTGGGCCGGAGATTGTGCAAGCCGGCATACAGGTTCTCAATGCCGCAGCGGATAGATTCGACTTTAAGTTTCAATACGAGCAGTTTCCTTACGGGGCAGGGTATTACAAAGAAACCGGGGCCTTTATGCCGGATGATGCCCTGGAGACGCTCAAGGTGTTTGATGCGCTCTATTTTGGAGCGGTCGGACTACCGGACGTCGATGATACCCTCCCGGCCAAATTGTTTACGTTCAAGGTCCGGACCGGCTTCGATCAATATGTCAACTACCGTCCCGCAAGGCTCTTGTCGGGAGTTGAAGGACCGCTCCGCAATAAAAAGCCGGCGGATATTGACTTGGTTGTCATTCGCGAAAATACTGAAGGCGAGTTTGTTCAGTCCGGCGGTTTTATCCGGCCCCAGTTCGCTGATGGTATGGCAACTGATACAAGCATTTTTACACGCAAAGGAATCGAGCGGATTGCTCGCTATTCATTTGAGTTAGCACGCCGCCGACGCAAACGCGTTACGAACGTTACGAAGTCCAATACATTGATTCACAGCTTAGCCTACTGGGACCGTATTGTCGAGCAGGTCAGCGTAATTTATCCGGATGTGGAATACCGAAAGATGTATGTGGACAACGCATCGGCGAACTTTGTATTGCACCCGGAACTATTCGACGTTATCGTAACGACTAATTTCATCGGTGATATCTTGAGCGACCTCGGCGGGGCGATTATGGGAAGCATCGGTCTGGGACCGAGCGGCAATATCAATCCGGAGCGGAAGTATCCCTCGATGTTCGAGCCGATTCACGGCTCGGCGCCGGATATCGCCGGGCGGGGGATTGCCAATCCAATCGGAGCAATCTGGTCTGGAGCTATCATGTTGGAGCATTTAGGCCGGCAAAGCACGGCCGAGTGTATTGTTCGGGCAATTGAAGCAACGGTGGAGCAAGGCATATTGCCCATGGACTTGGGTGGCTCGGCAAAGACTATAGACATCGCCGACGCCGTGGTAAAAAACCTGAAATCGGAGTAAGGAAAATCATGTCTCGCTTTATCGACCTAACATTACCGCTCAAACCTGGAATGCGAGGCGTGATATTAGAGCCTGCTGAGGTTCTTGAAAAGGATGGCTGGAATGCAACAACAATCCGTTTGTATTCTCATGCAGGAACCCATATAGATGCACCAAGTCATTTCGGTGTCGGGGACGAAACCATAGATAAAATCACGGTGAACCGGTGTGTAGGTCCGGCATGGATCGTAAATCTCAGCGGGATGGCGCCGGGCTCTTTGATTGAAGTCGAGCATCTCGGTGCGGTGGCAGGGAAGGTTCGACGAGGTGATAGTCTTCTGATAAAAACCGGTTGGAGTGCTTATCTCGGCCGGTCTGAATACCGGGAGGCTCTCCCACGTGTCAGCCAGGCTCTGGCCCGGTGGTGTGCGAAGACCAAGATTGCCATGCTCGGGCTCGAACAGCCTGCAGTCGCAGATGTGAATAATATTGAGGAATTAACCACCATTCATAAAATCCTTTTCGAGGCGGGCGTTGTTATCGTTGAAGGCTTGACGAATCTGGACTTGATCACTAAAGAGAAGGTGACATTCATCGCGCTACCTCTTAAAGTTGCCGGCGGCGATGGCGCCCCGGCCCGTGCCATTGCTATAGAGGACGATGATTAGAGTGGAAATGATGGAGAGCAAAAGGTGCCGGTATCATTTGAAGAAACCTTAAATTCGCTCCCTTCCGTCTGGCCCGATGATTTGCTGCCGGCCATACAGCGAGAGAACACTCAAAGGCCTGCGTCGATAGTCGTGCTGGATGATGATCCGACTGGGACGCAGACAGTGCATAACGTACCGGTCGTGACGAATTGGGCACTGCCGACAATCGCTGACGAGTTCGAGCGGGAGACTCTTCTGTTCTATGTGCTGACTAACTCACGGAGCTTACCGAAGACACAGGCTGTTGATTTAGCCCGGGAAGCGGGGGCGAACATTTTAGAAGCATCCCGGCAAACCGGAAGAGCGTTTGAGGTAATCAGCCGAAGTGATTCGACACTTCGCGGCCATTTCCCTTCTGAAGTCGAAGCGCTTTTAGAAGCACTTGAGATAGAACGGGCGATGTGGCTTATCATCCCCTTCTTCGAGGAGGGCGGCAGATATACAATCGACGATATCCATTACGTTAGAGAGGCTCAGCAACTCATTCCCGTCGCTGAGACGCCATTTGCAAAGGATGCAGTTTTCGGCTACGTCAATTCAGATTTGAGATACTGGGTCGAAGAAAAAACGCATGGCCGATTTCCGGCTGCATCGGTGCAGTCACTTTCCCTGGAAGAGATTCGCAAAGAAGGGCCTGACCATATTGCGGGCAAGCTGGCCGGTTGCGAACCGGGCAGTATTTGCATTGTTAATGCCGCTGATTACCGGGACTTAGAGGTCGTGGCCTTAGGTATGCTCAAGGCTGAGCAAAAAGGACAGCGTTTTCTGTTTCGAACCGCGGCGTCTTTCGTTCGCGTGCGAGCGGGGCTGAGAGGCCGGCCATTATTGAACACCAAAGAAATGAACTACAAAGGCGGTTCATCCGGTTTGGTCATTATCGGTTCTCACGTTCCAAGTTCTTCTGAACAGCTCAATCACGTACTACAGCATACAAATGTGCAAAGTATAGAGCTGGACGTCGAAATGATACTTTCGTCGCCGGAGGATGACGAACTCATTCAACCGGCGGTTAGATTCGTGGAAAACGAGCTATCACAAGGCAAGGATGTTGTGGTTCATACCAGTCGTAAGCTCATAGCCGGAAGTGACGACGAGAGCTCGTTTTTCATCGGAAGACAGGTCTCGCAAGCCCTGGTGGAACTCGTTCGGTCGATGCGCGTCCGTCCTGGATACATCCTGGCCAAGGGTGGAATCACGTCAAGTGACATTGCGACACAGGCCCTGAAGATTGCCCGCGCGCAAGTGCTCGGGCAGGTTTTACCGGGTGTGCCCGTTTGGCTCACAGGTCCCGAAAGCAAGTTCCCTGATATGCCTTATATCGTTTTTCCAGGGAATGTAGGAGGGGCGGATGCAATCACGCAAGTTGTCCTGTGCTTCCGTGAATCAGCAGGTCGATAGAGAATTGTGAGGTTCTTATGACAACAGCTCGAAATGTTATGACTCATCAGCGCTTCGTCCTGATTACAATTCTCTTCTTCCATAGCATCAACACCTACATGGACCGAGTCTGCATTGCATCCGCAGCGGATTACATCATCAGGGACCTAGCCATTTCTGCGGAGACGCTGGGTCTGATTCTTGGCATCTTTGCGATAGGATACGCTCTGTTTCAAGTTCCCTCCGGATGGTTTGCAGACCGTTTTGGTGCACGCAAGGCCCTGACCATCGTGGTTTCTGTCTGGAGCATGTTTACTGCACTTACCGGGGCGGCTCGGAACGCGCTACAAATGCTGTTCCTCAGATTCTTGTTCGGTGTCGGTGAAGCGGGGGCTTTTCCCGGTGCGACACAAGCCTTTTTCCGCTGGCTGCCCGTTAAGGAACGGGGCCTTGCCCATGGAATCAATTTCTCAGGCAGTCGTTTGGGTGCTGCATTTTCGCTTTTTTTCATGCCATGGCTGATTAGTATCATTGGATGGCGCTGGACATTTGCCGTCAATGGAATGATTGGCATTATCTGGGCCACCGTTTGGCTGATATGGTTTCGTGACAATCCAAAAGACAACCGCAAGATGAACAAAGCGGAGTTGGACTATATCGAGAAGGGACGAGCCAGTGATTTTACAACGACGGTTAAAACTTCCTTTGCCGAGATTTTTACATCTCTGAATATGTCGCTTGCGATGTTGCAATATTTCGCCAGTAATGTAACTTTCTTTATCAGTCTAACATGGCTGCCCAAGTACATAAAAGACCAGTGGCCTGATGACCCTAACGCCATTTATTACTCGGCCATTCCGCTCGTATTTGCTGCTTTTGCCAACTGGATTGCGGGTTCCATGGTGACAGGATTATTCAAGAAGGGCTACCGCGTAGGCTCACGGCGTACCACAGCCATTGTGGGCTTTTCGCTCGGATTTATCGGATTGATTCTGGCGACGCAAAGCAAAAACTTATTTTTCCTGGCCACGGATAAGGCTCAACTATATTGGTTTGTCTTCTGCTTCGGCCTTGCGACGTTTGGCGTAGATATGACGCTGAGTCCAAGCTGGGCCTTCTGCAACGATATCGGCGGCAGCAATTCAGGCGCTGTGTCGGGCTCGATGAATATGGTCGGCAATATAGGAGCGGCTTTGAGTGCCATTATATTTCCGCTTTTACTAAATGAAAAAACGGAAAGTGCGAATGCGTTTTTTGTACTGGCTGCAGGTCTTAATTTAGTGGCCATTGTGAGCTGGTGCTTTATGAATCCGAATCGTACGTCCCAAAAAAGACTCTCGCCACAAGCAGTTCGAATCCGATTCGTTGCGTTATTTACATCTCTGTTTCTTTTAACTCTCGGCTCCGTTGGCTATAACATTTATGAGTCTACCCGCAAAAAGGCAACGCCCCCTAAAAGGACCGAACGGGTAGAGCCTAATGACGTTGGTGAGCTTTGCCCTTAAGTAAAGGACGTGGGCGAGCAGGATGATATTACCACTGAAGAAATTCGATAAGTGAGGAACACAGATGAGTATGTTTAAAGCTGTAGCTATAGGTGCTGGATATTTCAGCCATTTTCAATATGAGGCTTGGCAGCGAATCCCGGAAGTCACGATGACGGCCTTCTGCAACCGCAATGCAGAGCGTGCAAAGCTAATCATAGCTAATTACGGCATCCAGCGTCACTATACGGACTATCATGAGATGTTGGAAAAGGAAAAGCCTGACTTTGTGGATATTATCACACCGCCGCCGACGCATTTGGACATGTGTAAGACCGCGGTGGATTTGGGCATTCACGTGATTTGCCAGAAACCGCTGGCCCCGACGTTCGATGAGGCCCAACAGCTCGTCGAATATACCGACAAGGCCGGCATTCGGTTCATGGTTCACGAGAACTGGCGTTTCCAGCCGTGGTATCGAGAAATTAAGCGTCTGTTGGATAGCGGGAGCATCGGTGACAAAATCCACTCTTTGTATTTCCGCTCACGCATGGGCGATGGCTGGGGGCAGGATGCCTACCTTGAGCGTCAGCCTTACTTTCGGGATTATCCCAGGCTGCTGGTCTACGAAAATGGCGTGCACTTCATCGACACGTATCGCTATCTCGCAGGCCAGATCAAAGAGGTTTACGCCGTGCTCAAGAAACTCAATCCGGTCATAGCCGGCGAAGATGCAGGGTACGTCGTTTTTCACTTCGCCAGCGGGGCCATCGGCATCTGGGATGCAAACAGATACAACGAATGCAATTTTGAGAATCCCCGCTACACATTTGGCGAGATGCTTATCGATGCGAATGCCGGCTCTATCCGGCTCTATCTGGATGGTCGAATCACGATACAACCGCTCGGCGAGAAAGAGCAAACGCACGAGTATCACCATGAGGACCGCGCCTTTAGCGGAGACTGTTGCTATGCGACTCAGCGGCACTTCATCGACAGAATGCTCAATGGCAAGCCCTTTGAGACGAACGGCCACGAATATCTTAAGACCTTAGCCGTGCAAGAGGCCGTGTACAAGTCGGCATCAAAAAGTATCACCGTGAGTGTCAGTTCATAGACTACGCATTCGGAATCCCTCAGATGAGAATAGCCGTCTCGATGCCTCTGCATCTTAAATATATACTCATGGGAACATAGCACGGCCCTATTCGTGTCAATTCGCTTAGTGGATTGCCGGATATTACTGTGCTTGACAACAACTCTTTTTGGAATACCAAACGCTTATTCCTAAGACTATTTTATGTTTGCATATGGTGCCTTTTCGGTATAAAATATAATATTGTGGTATCATGGCAATCATCAGTATTGAGCCTATGTTCTCAGATGATTGACAGATGGAGTGTGTCATGTCGTGCAAGAACAATGTCAAAGGATTCACGCTTATAGAGCTGTTGGTGGTTATAGCAATTATTGCCCTATTGCTTGCCATCCTATTGCCCTCGCTGGGTAGAGCCAGGGAGCAGGCCAGGGCAACGCGGTGTCTGGCCAATCTCAAGCAGATCGGTCTGGCGATGCATGCATATGCAGGTGATTACAATTATTTATTGCCGCGGGCTGAGTTACGTCCTGGCGTTGCTATATATACCGGTATAGATATGAGATGGCCTGTCCTGTTTATGCCTTATGTAGGCGGACTATCCGACAAATTCGACCATTATTATGAACTCAAGATATACGATTGTCCGAGCTACCCAATTAAGGAACAAACGGTCGATTATTGCAGTAACGCCTTCGACTTAAAGGGCACTTTGAAGGAGTGCTTCGGATTTACGAAGCTGGACGATTTTCCCCGGCCTACGACCACGATTTATCTGGCCGACTACGAATATATTCCGGACAAGGCTCATATTAAAATCATACTAAAGGAAGACCCGCCAGATACCATGAAAGTGAAGATGCAGTCGCTGGATGCCTGGCACACGAGTCATCTGCCGTCAGCCCCGGACAGTACGCGGCGAGTGGCACGCGACCGTCATGCTAAATGGATTAATTGTCTGTTTATCGACGGCCATTCTGACAAGAAGGAGCCTCTTAAAATTACTACATACGATTATGGCCTACCTGCAGAAGTTGCATCACCGTAATCAATTTATAGTTGTTGTAAAAGGCGTAAGGTCAATTTGTTGATGGAGGTATAGTTATGAAAAGACAATTTTTGGTAGCATTCCCCATAATAGTGTTGTTTTCGATGTTGTTGTATAACGCTTTTCGGGCCGACACGCTTAGAAACTATCTCAAAACTGTTAATCGCCATAATTTGCGATACCAGAATAACGCACAGGCGAGTTTGATAAGGCCGAGGTAATTACATGCTTTCTTCTCATAACGAACTAAGATCGCTCGACACTTACTTAGCCAAGCCATCGTCCGCTCCACGACCCAACGACGAGCGGGATATTTATTGCGTCCCTGGCTATCCAACTTTTCTTCACCAATACACCGGATATGAGGTTCATAATTGTGGTCCGTTGCTGCTTGCCTGCCAGTCGGATTATCGTAGGCCTTATCCAGGGATAGATTCTGCGGTGAATCCTCAGTCGGTTCTGGCCGTTCCACGATAATTGCACCAAGGATTGCCTCCAGCAGCTTGGTGTCGTGGACGTTGGCTGGGGCAACAACCACAGCTAACGGCCCACCATCAGCTTCGACTAAAAGACTGCGTTTTACCCCATTTTTCGCACGGTCCGTGGGGTTTGGCCCGATACAATCCCCCCAAAACGCGCCTTGCCCATCACCGTATCGGTTGCCTGCCATTGCCAGTCTACGCCTCCGAGTTCATGACAATCCTTCACCAGACGATACCAGAGAAAATAAATCATTTCATGCAGTCTTACCGAAATGACACTACGTCACCAATCAGCGTGAGTCTCAACTATACTTAATCAAACAGATCTTCATCCTGGACAATAGGCCATCTTCAATCAAATTGCCTATATAGTTTGTGTTCGTTTTATGAATTCATTCTTACCTGTTGGCGGCACTTTCGAGGTAAACTCTTCGAAATACTCTCTAAGCTGCTTTTGAACTTCAGCGCACTCGAACTTGGCGATAATATTGTGAGTTTCGTGCGGATCTTCCTGTCTGTCGAAAAGTTGGTCTGGAAAACGATTGCGGTTATCACGCACTTTGTATTTATCGATCGGACCAGGATCGATCCAGATGCCAAGTTTGTAGCGTTCAGTAATCACAGTTGCCTGGCTCCAGTTTTCTGAGACGGCATATTTGCGGTCAGTTGATCTATTTTCGGTCAGCGAACGCACCAGCGACTTCCCGGAGAGTGCAGGGGCATTCACCGAACGTTTCAAATCCAATAAGTCTATCAGGGTCGGATAGAGATCGACCAATTCCACAAGGCTCTTATTGACGGCGCCCTTGAGAAAACGTTTCGGCCACGAGATAATCAGAGGGACGCGCAGTGTGTCTTCGTAAACGTTGTGGCCCAGCGCGCATTTCTCCACCATCCCATGCGCTGCCACGAAATCGCCGTGGTCCGCTGTGTAGATAATGATTGTTTCTTTGCTCAGGCCGAGGCGTTCCAGGCCGTCCATGAGCCGCCCCACGCATGCGTCCACCTCGCTCACAAGGGCGTAATAATAGGCCACATAGCGGCGGTACAAGCTATGGTCCTTCGCAGCCGTGCCTAAGTTCCAGGGCCGTTTGGTGTTGTGCCGCCAGCTCTGCAGCTCAGGTGGCAGGTTTTCAAAAGGTTCGCTCACACTCTCAGGTAGTTCGATACTCTCCAGCGGATACAGATTTGCCCATTTCTTCAACGGTGTATAGGGCTGATGGGGAAATATGTAACTTGTCCAGCAGAAGAATGGTTTGCCCTGGTCTTTACATTCGGTCAGGAATTCCAGCGTCTTATCGGTCGCGTAGGTCGATGTGCGATTTTCTTCGAGCACATCGTGATCAGCGACAATTATTCTTACTGTCCCCGTTGCCTCATCTAGGAATGTTACCATAACCAGAATTCATAAGTAGGTCAACACCTCAGAGGAAGGCCGCCCCCATGGGGGCGGCGAAAAATCACAAAAACAATTCGCCACCTCTCGAGAAATATCTTCCGACGAAACGTATAGGTCTCATCTCCATCGCGTGCCCACCGCACCAATGACTTCGCTTCTCTGTCCCTCAGCATTTTCGTCTATGCAGGCATACACGAGCTTTCTTGCCATAACCTATAGGCATGGACCTTTGACTGATGCTCTAACAGTAACTTCAGAAACAATTTGTGCCGATCGTGCTCCATTGCCAAGTACGCCCTTCATTTCTAATATCAAACTAACGTTACACTATACTACGGCACTTTGTGGGAATTAATTGGACAAAAAAATCAACGAATTTTGTGAAGGCCGGGGTAAAACTGCGGCACTTCTCAGATATTTCTGCGAAAATGACCAGTTTTATCATGAGGTATCCATGTCACGATATATAATCAATGTAACTCACTAATTGACGAAGTACATTGAAACAAATAAAGGCTTTTCGAGGCGTTTTACCGCCTCGAAAACCTTATTGTACTAAACGCGGAGCGATTATGTGAGAAGTCTTGGCATATTTTGATGAAAGCGTGGGCAATCTATCGATGATGTAATGGAGAATTCTGGCTGTAAATGGAGGCAGCGTTTCGTCTTTTGGAGCACAAACTGGATATGCGGGAAAACCGATAGCGATAGGCCGGTAAACTGCGTTAGAACAGGCTTATGGTTATCAATGGATAGAGATGTTAAAAGGTTATCAAGCGCAGGTGGATATTTCGGACGATGGGCTGCGTGTAAGTGGTCTTGGTAGCTGTTCAAGCAAGATCAGCTGGTCACTGCCGCAGTGTGGACATTTCAGCGTGCTGCCGGTAACAGGCGGTTTTTCATTTTCTCTCTGAGTTATGGGTTGGCCTGATAGTATGGCGGCCAAAATAATTGAGCCGGTTAATGTGCTTACGTGGTTGTCATTGGACTTATGCCAGATTCCGTAGTAGCGTACTTTATGAAAACCTTTTGGCAGGACGTGCTGCAAATACCGTCGAATAAACTCGGCGCCTTCGATTCCGCATGTCAGCCACCTGCCGCCTTTACGATCCTTGTAGCGCAATGTCACATGGCTGTCGTCCATGTCGGCAATCCGGTGATTGGTGATGGCAACGCGAAATACGTATCGAGCGAGGTATTTTAATACGACATGCTCACCCTGGCCGTAGTGCAGGCTGTTAACGACCCAGTTTTTTGACCATGTAATCGGATTAACATGACGGTAGAGATCCTTATGGCTCCTTTTTAGCCTTGCCTTAAACTTACGACGAATCAGTTTTGACAGTGCTTTGACCGGAACCAGATATTTCTTCTTACATGATACCCACTGGCAGTCCTCATTGACTCCACCACCTGTGACCAGCATGTGGATACGCGTTCGGAACGCTTATTCGGCTTGCCAATGTGTGTAATTGGTAAATAAATATTGTGGAAAGACAAATTTGGACTTGCTTTTATTACATAGTTTATGAACTACGTTAAGATGACACCAAGGAATCGCAACAGAATCCGACTGAGTGAGAAATTTAAGAAATCAATATTGTCTTTTCTATAATGGGTGGTTATCTTTAGGATAAGGTCACCAACATCAATATCTTGCCTTTATGCACGACATCTAAGATGATCTGGGAGCAGATGGAGATAATCGTGATAATAATGGTTGGCGATATCAAGAGAGTTTGGTGACATATTGGTCAAGAAAGGAGAAAGCATGAATCGTCGAGAATTCTCTAAGAACAGTGTATTGCTGGGAATGGGTGCGTTGGCTGGTTTTCCAAAGGGCAGTCAGGCAAGAGCCCGGAACGAATCCGGGTATTACTACCAGGAGCCGTCAAAAAAACTGCCGATAAGGAAATTCGATGTGGTCGTCGCTGGCGCCGGTACTGCGGGTGTTGTCGCGGCGCTCGCGGCCGCTCAGCAGGGTGCCAAGATTATGTTGATCGAGAGGAAAGGCTATACCGGTGGAACCGTCACCGAGGGTGGCACTGCGCTTCACAGCTTCTACAATCTGTGGAAGGCTTTTCCGGGCGTTAAGAAGCGCCAGGTTGTGCAGGGGATTCCTCAGAAGATTGTGGACCGCCTTATGGCCGTTGGAGGCTGCTCGGGACATGCCGAAATGGTCAAGGGTTATGATTATGATTCGGTGTGCACCGCCATCGATACCGAACTTTACAAGCTTGTCACGATGCAGATGCTCGATGAGGCCGGTGTCTTCATCGCCGTTAACACGCTGCTTACCGGGGCCATCATGGACGGCAACCGCATAAGAGGTGTGATCATTGACAGCCGATCCGGCAGAGAGGCAATATACGCTAGAGCGTTTGTCGATTGCTCTGCCTACGGCGACTTGGCCGCATTCGCTGGGGCCGACTATAAAGTCCCCAACGATTATGCCTGTTGCAACAGTATCGGCCTTGCCAACGTGGACCTGGACGGATATATCGCTCATCTCGAAGAGCACGGCGGTTCCAATCAGATCGCTTACGGTATCCGCAGCGGCGAGCCTGGGAAGGTCGTACGTTTCAACGGCGGCCTGGGAGGCGAATTCAGTGCTGAGGCCAGGAAGATCGGCATGTCGTCAATGATAACTACCGTACACGACAATTACCTGATGTTCGTTAAGTGTAATTTCAAAGTCCCGGGAAGTGTCATCAACCGTGACGATATGGCTAAGGCCGAGCTGGAAGTACGAAAGCGCCAGGCTAAAGCCGCGGAGCTGTTCAGGAAATATGTTCCCGGCTGCAAAAAGGCCTTCATAGCCCGAACCAGTCCGACGCTCAACATCCGCCGGGGCAGACTCATTACCTGCGATTACGATATCACGCTCGACGACGTGCTGGAAGCTAGGCACTTTGACGACGATATCATGGCCTATGGTTTCCACGATTCGGCGCCGCGATTTCAGGTCAAGAACGGTGGCACCTACGGCATTCCGTACAGGGCGCTTCGCGTCAAAGGGATAGAGAACCTGTTGGCCTGCGGCATGATGATTACGTCGAATCACGACGCGCACATGTCCACCCGCAATACGGTTTGCTGTATGGGTCAGGGCCAGGGTGCCGGAACGGCCGCAGCCCTCTGCGCCGCGAAAAACTGCGGAACGCGAGACCTGCGCTATAGCGACCTGCGAGAAGCCCTCACAAAAGCCGACGTCTATTTTGAGAGTTAAGACCAAGGCGCGCAAGCTAAGTACGATTTTGCTGCCTCATATCTGAATGGGATGATGTATGAGTCGGGCTGAAGCCACAATCGCACACAATGGGGCGACTGTGTCCGACAGCCTCTGTATGTCATCTACAATCGGGCAGTGAAGCCGTAAAATATGCTTACCGTTTGAAACATTAACATCTCGGCGGTATAATTCCGCTTGATTTCTATTGATTCGCTGCCAAGCGTAGCCAACTTATCTAGAAATGTGAAGAGAAGGGAGTCAGTAAAATGGGCCGGAACGTCTTTTCGGGAATAGTCCTGATTGTAGCTTTGATGTCCACGGGGAACAAATCATCTGCTCAACATGCTATACCAGCCGATGCTGGTAGCTGGTGGCTCACACCGCACCGTCTGCTTCAAACAAATCTTCGCGAGATCGACGCTACTATGGACGTCGATCAATATGTGCGGGAAGTGAAAGAGTTTGGCGCCAATATCGTCCTCTTCAATGTCGGCGGAATTGTCGCCAATTACCCAACAGAACTTGAGTATCATTGGCGTAACACGTTTATGAAGGGTGACCTCGTAGGTGAAACCTTGAAGAAGCTACACGACGCCGGCATCAAGATGATCGGCCGATTCGATTTCAGCAAAATCAACCAGGAGTATGCCGCCAATCATCCCGAATGGCTCTACGTCAGCGAAAAGGGTGAACATGTCAACTACAATGGTCAAGTACACACCTGCGTGATGGGCGGCTATCAACAGGATTACCTGCTGGAGGTCTTAAAAGAGGCATTGACCAGGTATCCGTTGGATGGGGTATTCTTTAACATGATAGGTTTTCCACAAGTGGATTACAGCCGAAACTTCCATGGTATCTGCCAATGCAAGAACTGCAAAGAGTCATTCAAGAATTTCTGCGGCTTGGATATTCCCAGGCATAACGGCGATCCCCAGACCCTGCGCAGACACCAGGAATGGAAAGGTATCCAGGTAGATCGGCAGTTCGGTCGCGTACGTGATCTGATCAAATCGATCCGTTCCGATATTGTCATCTGCACGTACACGGTCGATCACATTGATGTGATTCGGAAAGAATCGGGCGCACCGTTGGGTGAGGAGACGTGGGATGACATGGAGCGAGCTCAGTGGACCCTACTGACAACCGAAAACAAGCAGTTGGCTAACGCATCGGTGCACTTCTACCAGATGACCTTCCGCCATTCTGCCGCGGCCCCATATCTGCATTCAAGGCGGCTGTGGCAACAGATGGTCAATGGTGCGTGGCTCGATTTTTATTGCATCGGACCCCTGCAGCAACTGGAAGACCGCGCTGGCATTGGGACGATCAGTCGCATCTATCAATTCCATGCGGCCAACGAAAGATGGTTGCTGTATACTGAGTCGGCGGCCGATGTGGGCCTTGTGTGCCACGACGGGGACGACTACTGGGGTTGGATCCAGATTCTCTCCGAAAACCATATTCCTTTTGACCTTGTTTCATTCAGACACTCCGACCTAAGGCGCTACAAGGCGTTGATCGTCCCCGAAAGCGGGGGCGTTCGCGCCAACGATGCGCGCGCTTTGAATGCCTACGTTAAGGGAGGCGGCAAACTCCTATTGAGTGGTCGGATCCCCGATGCACTAACCTGTTTGGGTCAACCCGCTTTGAAAAGAACTTGGCCCTTGCGTCATTCGATGTATGTGCGGATCCGCCCAGAAGACAAAGAAAAACTGGATGTGCGCGGCCTGAAGGATTTCGATTTGGTGCAATTGCGCGGCGATTTCCATGAATACGAACCGGGTTCCGGTACCCGCCAGATGCTGCGTCTTATCCACGATGTGATGTATGGCCCGCCGGAAAAATGCTACTACAACTCAGTGTCCGATATCCCCGGATTGCTGGTGCGCGAGTATGGTGATGGGATGGCAGCCTCGTTCCCTTTCCAGATCGGTGCGATGTATCGCGAATGGGGAAACCTGGGCCATTCGATGCTGGCGGTCGGCACGCTCGACAACCTGCTGGAAACCGGGCGCCGATTGAAGATCGTGTCTTCACCACTGGTCGAAGCGACGCACCGGCAAGACCCCCAGGAACGATTTGAATGGATTGCACTCTATAATCATTCGGGACGATTGGAGAACTCTTTCCACCCGCCGATTCCAATTGACGATATTCAGATTAACCTGAAGACTCTTCGCCCGATTAGAAGGGTCACTTCACTGATCGACTGTAAAGAACTCACCCAGGCCAGTAAATTGTCCACGGAGACGCAAATCGTCCTACCTAAATTGGGCGTGTTCGAAATCATCCTTGTGGAGTACACTCGCTGATCGAACTCATCAGCGCTCTTTAAACAAGAGGCGCAAACTGGGTGCACAGATGAGCGTTATGACTTGAAACAGCAACTAGTTTCGTCCGGCACGACCTTATGTCAAGCTACAGAAGTATTTATGTCGGCTTGTTTTTTGTACTCCGCGCCCATTTCCATTTAGATTCGAGTGCTGAGAAGGTAGGTAGATACTTAAATTGATTCGTGTCTTTTGTGTGTTTTCATGTCCGAAAAATGGAACGTCTCACGAACCGTGCGAGTATCTCGAGGCGTGCCCTGATAGTGTTTGTCGGAGGAGGCCTCACGGCGAGACAACAATTGGCCTGAACCTGGACGGAATCAAGGATCAGGCGGCTGTATCCGGACAAAGATGATCTCGACGATTGCGATCTCGTATCAGACCGGTTTCAGTTAGCGCTGCCATTGGACCTCGGTGACGTGAGGGGAATACCACGCTTTAGCCGTCACGAGTCCACGGCGATGATCTCCCAGTATACGCACGATCTTCTCCTGCCCAGGCATGAGGTTAAAATAGTTGTCCTCGAAGAACCAGCCAAATTCATCGCAGTCGGCGTCGCCTGCCAGAGTTACGCTATGGGCATACTTATCACTTTTGATCGCCAATGCTCCATCTCGGACTTTCACATCAAGCTTAGCATCAGGGAAAGTGACACGTCTTTCGATATCTCCTAAACAATGAGTTTCTGCAATGATCTGACCTGAGTTGTCGGTGAGGCTGGCGTACAACATGTGCTCCTTACGGAATGAAGCGATCCCAGCTTCATCCAGCCGAACGATAACCTTGGAGTTGTCCGGCTCTATTGAGACGTCCCTCATGATCTCCATTCGTATTTCATTGCGGTCAAGATGGAACAATTGGATTTTTACTGTTCCTGCGACGGCCCGGGGGGTATCATTTACAGCCCAGAGATAAATATACGTTCCTTTATCGAAAGACAACATCACAGGAGCGTATGCGCGGCGCAGCGTATAATACACGTGATATGGCTCGAGGAAGTAATCCACTTTCCCGCTGTAAACCTGGGGCCAGGAGTCATTGAATTTCCAAATAAGGTAGCCCCCGCATCGCCGGCGATTAGAAGGGTCGGTGGCGTCCCGGCCGCGACGTTGGCGTTCTATAACATCCTGATAGTATAGCGCCTCGGCCATGCCCAACCGGTAGACCAGAGAAGCGGCGTCAGTAGCGTCATAAAACAGCTCAACAGGGCCGGTCTTCTTCCAACTGGTGCCGGTGGTGTAGCGAAGCCACGTCCTTGGATATGGGTAAATGTCACCATGGCTGTAAACCTGGGAATAGTCAGCGGGCCAGATCTCTTCGGGCGTCATGAAGCGTTTGATGCTATGTAAAGGCGGTGCGGCAATTCGCGTATCTTCGCTGGCAAAGTTCAGGAAATCATAACCTGGCACGAACCACATGTTTGTGTAGCCGTGGGTATTGCCCTCCCGCGGATCATTGGGATTCTCCCCATAGTAAGGAGAACTGGGCTGGTAGTAACGGTCAGGATCGAGCTTATGACAAATTGCGCCCACTTCCTCGGCGGCAGCCAGTCCAGGCCAAGGGCCTTGGTCTTCCAGCCTGCCGTTATATTCTTGGTGGTTCCACATTGCTGCCTCATTACCGCCGCACCAGACCACAATTGATGGATGATGTTTCAGTCGCTTCAAGAACAGCGTAGCTTCCTCGCGACAAATGGCACGGCTTCTGGCATCTGCTGCCAGAGGCAAGTCTGTGAAATCCTGCCAGAGCAGAAATCCTCTAGCGTCAGCCATTTCGTAGAACTCATTCCGGGGCGACTCCACGACTCCCCAGACGCGGAAGGCGTTGAAATTAGCGTGCTCCGCCATAGCAAAGAGTTTTTCCACTCTCGGTTGGTCCCAAACGGCCGTATCCCAGCGCGGCGTTACCCAGTCACCGCCCCAAAGGCGTACAGGGATGTCATTGACCACGAAATGGAGTCGCTTCGGCATGCTTACCCGGCGGAAGCCCACCGTACGGTAAAGGGTCTGATGGGGATGATCCTCAACGATCAGAGTGGTTTCTATTCGATACAAAGGCTGGTCTCCATACCCTCGGGGCCACCAGAGACAAGGTCGATTGACATGAATAACCATGCGGTTTGTGAATGTTCCATCTTGAATCTCAGGTTCAGATGTCAATGTTGCCACAGATTGGCCGTTTGGATCGAGCAGGCGCACGCAAACCTCAACGTCGTCAACTGAACATATTCCAGCGATATCTAAGGTCACCGTGCCCATCGTCAATGTCTCATTGACGGATGAGTCGGCCACAACTTCTTTCATCCAACTGCCGTGAGTGACTTCCAGAAAGACCTTGTCATAGACACCCACCCTCGAAAAGTTGGGATATGGTCCGAGGTAATTGCTGTAGTTCTGGCTAGGTCTTCGCACACGCCGATCAGGATCTCCATTGACATTTCGAATGCGTGAGCGGTTTCCATCTGACTGCTCGTAAACTGAATGAAAGTGCAATACTAACGTGTTCTTCTTATGGAGCTTTCCGGACACATCCACGATCAAAGGCAGATACATGTTCGAGTGAGATGCTATTAGTGTTCCGTTGAGATAAACGTCCACAATGGTGTCCAAACCTTGGAATCGCAACAGAGATCCTTCTTTTGTCTGGGCAGCCTCAAAATGAACGGCATACACCCAGTCTTGCTCAGCAACCCATAAACACTTTTCAGCTGCCCCCGGCAACCATGGGATATCGATCCTGCCATGCTGAAGCAGGATATCATGAACCATCGCAGGCATGGTCGAGACCGCGAGCCAGCCTTCTGCCTTTCCGGCCCTTTCTGCTTCGGCCAGGAAGGAGGTATCCAACGACTTTCTAGGTGTGACAGATTTGATTCTCCACCCCTGTGATATCTCTCTGCACTGCCCACGCGGCATGGCCTCTCTTTCGGCAGCAGACAATTGAGAACAGGTGCCTACGCTAATAATAAATAGCGCCAGATTAAGAACAAATCCTTTCATAATCGTCCTTCTTATAACTGTTTTGCTCTGACCGGTTTATATCAGGTTCTCACAACATCTGTCAAACGGGATCCTCTATATAGCCTTGATTGAAACACTCCTGTACACTTCGTGTGCTATCGTACCACTATTTCATATCAATCTCATCATTTTTTCTTCTTTCTAAATCGGTTGTACATAGCGCGCTGAAAGAATTCGGACTCATGTAGTAAATTTGAGATCGACTTTTTGCGTTGGTGACAAGATTTCCAGACTCGTCAATATGTTCTATTCTCTTCAAATATGCCCTACTCTACCACGTCGATCACAATCCGTCGATAGTCATAGAGCGAGGCAATAACACTCTTATCTTTCACCTCAAGGATAACGTGTATTTGCGCGCCGGCTGCATTACCCGGAATTGCAATAGTAGCCTTCGGTTCCCGTGGACTGCTGATATCAACATCATCGCTATAGGTGCCCGCCTCTTTGTAGATCCACCACAAGATCTCCATCTTATCACCATCGGGATCTGTGGAGGCCGATGCATCAAGTGCAAGCACTTGACCTGGATGAGCCCGAAGATGTACGATGGTATCTGTTCTGTCCCCGGCAAATGCAGCTACTGGATGGTGATTTGACTCTCCGTAGGACTTCACACACCAATCCATGCGACAAATAAAATCATTGTAGAAGGCTCGACGCCAGCGCCAGACTGGCGTGAAAATATCGTTATACTTCTTCCCAGTATCAGGATCGATCCATTCATCTGCTTCTTCTTTATAAACGGCGAAAGGTGCTACTTTCTTTTCGTCTGCTTTAATATCACTATGCTTGGACCAGTAATTCTCCACTTTCTCCCGACTGAAACGGCCGCTCCAGCCTCCCCAATGTGGCTGGTCGATGTCAAACAATCCCTTATTGACCAGACCCAGCCAGGGGATAGTGCCGCCACCTTCCAGGAAGGAAATGCCTCCACCAACGAATTGCCGGATGGGCCACAAGGTGCCTAATGGACCGTGATTTCCTTTGATATGTTCCATTGCCCATTGATGCTGGCCCAGACCCGAGTAAGCGTAGGGTTCCCACGTGTAGGGACCAAGATTATTGCTCCTTCCACGATTATCAGTGCCGCCGTCGCCACTGGGGCCGCCATAACAATAGGTTTGGTAATTGCTTCGGATCCAGGGAATCTTTGGAAAGTGCGCACAGACCCACGCGCCGGCATTGTCCTGAGCGCCATTCTCAAAGACTCTCAACTTGGAGACGAATTCCTCCAATTCGGTTGGGCTGTGGTTCTTGCGATAGTCCCAAAGGGCCTGGGCTAGAGTATTCGATCCGGCATTAACCACCAGCCAGATCGGCCTTGGATCACCCTTTGCTACTACCTTGATGATCAATTCCGAGCCGGGACTGGTCTTACCTTGGCCCACATCAGCGATCCCGTATCCCTTTTGTCCAGTGGCCACAATACTTTTAAGATAGTCGGGATCGTGCCAGCCCGAAGCGTGTCTCTTCAGGTTGTCAACAACCTTAGCATACCCGTCGATGATATTGACAAAAAGTTCAGGATGAAGCACCTGCTTATAGGAATTCCTGGATTCCGGACGAAGGTATTTACCGGTGACAGCGATCAGACCCTCCAGCTCAAATTCGTTGGAGCACATAATCATATGCACCATCTGCTGCTGCTCGTCCGGCTCGTTACCCATATCGGCAAGGACAATCAGGCGAGCCTTTGGCGTCGATATTGGACCACCCTGAGTCCAGGAGATGCAGGCGAAGAATAGTACGATGACAGATAGCCTTGCTTGATTTCCCATACAGTCCGTCTCCTATGACTTATAGAGTAGTGACGCATTGTACCGACGATATTCGATTCTACCTGTGTTCTCTGGGATTTGGTGAAATCGAGCCGGTGTTTTATAATCAGAATATCGAAAGCCCGAATGACTAAATCAGGTGATGCGTTCCGGTTGGATGTGGGGAAACACGTTTCGCTGCCCACAATGACACCCATCCCATGTCCAAATGCACCTTCTACTCAATCGTTAATGTCACTTTGCCCAGTGGGCCACAATCGCCAACGTAGTGTCCCTTGATAGCCTCTCCCTTGACTCTGTAAGCTGGAGCCGCAGTGCCGGTAAGGACCACCATACCCGGTTCCAAAGCCAGACCGAACTTATGAAGATGATTGACACACCACAGCAGGGAATTCCAGGGATTACCGAGCACATCCCGGGCCGGGCTTTTACGAATGGTCTCATCATTTCTGGCCAAGGCCAGGTCGATTTGACTTAGATCCAGTTTATCAGGGCTCATGGCTGGGCCAATGACAAAAACGTGAGCACCCGTGCCAATGGCGACCATATCCGAAGGTGTAGGTTTGGCCTGCTCTACGGTATAGGGAAAGTTACCTGCGTCAAAGGCCGGATGCACCCAGCAGACATACTCTCTCAGTTCCTCTACATCCTTGATCGGCTTGTCGATTCGTTTACCAATAGTGAAAGCCACTTCAGTTTCCAGCATGATTTCATTGAAGAGACTACGAGATAATGTCGAGCCGTTCGGCAGTCGCTGGCTCATGTAGAAAGGCCCCCGAGCTGGCTCCTCCATACCAAATTGCTTCTGGGCGGCCTTGCTCGCATAGGCCACTTTATATCCAGTCACGGGGCCTTCGGTTTTCGCAACTTCCCGGGCCAGAACCGTCTGGATGTAATAGGCCGTCTCCATCGAGAAAGCCC
>Ga0315312_1000643_pt1 | contig 36511 bp, 33 predicted proteins | sample TDP7_MG_FD_203629 | JGI IMG/M metagenome (GOLD analysis project Ga0315312, IMG submission 203629) | Freshwater sediment microbial communities from Lake Towuti, South Sulawesi, Indonesia - TDP7 | ecosystem: Environmental > Aquatic > Freshwater > Lake > Sediment | place: Indonesia: South Sulawesi... | reverse complement strand
TAGGAGAATTTGCCAGAAACTCGCGTATGGTTGCCGTAAATGCCAGCCTCAAATCTGTATCGATGTTTATTTTTGCAATTCCTGAAGAAATGGCTTTTTTGATGTGTTCTTCTGGAATGCCTTTAGCCCCTGTTAGCTCGGCTCCATATTTAACAGCTTTTTCAATAATCCATTGAGGCACACTAGAAGCTCCATGCAAAACAAGCGGCACATTAATCTTTTCTTTTATAAGTTTCAACCTTTCAAAGTCAAGTTTGGGTTCAGCCTTAAACTTGTAGGCTCCGTGAGATGTGCCTATCGCAACTGCAAGGGCGTCAACACCGGTCTTTTCAACAAGCTCCTTAGCTGCGTTTGGGTCGGTTAAAACGGTTTCCTTCTCTTCGACTGTTGACTCTTCTACACCAGCAAGTCTTCCAAGCTCAGCCTCAACAGTAACTCCCTTCGAATGTGCAAAATCCACCGCTCGCTTCGTCAAGGCAACGTTTTCTTCAAACTTTAGGAATGAGCCGTCAATCATGACCGATGTGAAACCAGCCTCAACGCATTTTGAAACTGTTTCAAAGTTTTCGCCATGGTCAAGGTGAAGGGACATGGGCACCGGTGCTAGTTCTGCCGCAGTTTTAACAATTTTTGCGAGGTAAGCTAAGCCACCATATTTGATGGCGCTTGGTGTGACGGCAACTATGACTGGTGATTTCTCCTCTACCGCAGCCTCAGCAACAGCTAGTAGGCTTTCTAGGTTGTTTATGTTGAAGGCGCCAACAGCGTAGGCTTTCTGTCTAGCTGGTAATAATAAATCCTTATTTGTTACAAGCATGTTTCTCACTGCTGATTGGTATTAATTGTAGATCAGTATAAATGATTTACATGGTTCCGAACGATATTCAGGATACTGTCATGTCAAGTTTCTAACGTTACACCTTTTATCCTTAGTGCGAGCATAACAGTTTGTCTGGTGATGGTGTGAGGCTGACTCCTGACATAAGGGGAAGCCGTCAGAGAGCAGCTTAACTTGGATTTTTTAGTCGCAGATGGCCGCACGGTAATAGTTGCGACTATCGAGCCCGCTTTTTATGAGGCAGCTTTGCTACTGTAGTATAGTGCGCACTTTTTCCGCGGCTATAGTGCACACTATAGAGCCGGCTTCTGATGCTTTGAGCTTGTAGTATAGTCATAGTCAAGCCCAGCGTCAAAGTTATAACTATTGAGTCATCGCAGGACGCTTTGAATTATGTTTTGAGGTGGTTTGTTATGACTTGCTATTTTAGACATCTTAAGGAGATTTTCAAGAAAGCTGGAATAGAAGTTACACGCGAAAACAAACGCGAAGTGACAGAACCATTCACGGTGCTTTGAACTTGTCGTTTGATTTCATGCATTTTGACAAGTTGTTAAATTTTCGTTTGACATCCTCTAAAGATTGGATTCTTGGGGTTAAGAACGGATTTCTGTGCATTGCAAGTTTGATAAAACCTTGTAACCAATCTGATAAGCCCTTTATCAAAAACAAGCCAGAACCATGGCTTCTCTCTGAACAAAGAGTATGGCGCGGGGTGTGGGATTTGAACCCACGTGGCCATTGCTGACCACAGGCTTAGCATGCTTATAAATTTAATAGTGACAATATTTATAAAGAAACGAGTTGTCTAACGGGTGTCTTTAGTGTCAACACTTGCTAAGGCAAAATCAAAAAGCAACAAATCAATAAGACTTACAGCGGAACGTTGGTTTCACATTATTGAGTCTCATGACTATATGGCTGGCTACTTCTATGATACACTTGAGACTATAAGTGACCCGGACTATGTTGTGGCTGGTAAGAGGCATGATTTGCTAGCCACCAAGTTTTATAGGAAGACGCACATTAGCTCGAAGTTCCTCATTGTTGTTTACAAGGAAAGGAATAAAGAGGGGTTTGTAATCACAGCCTTTATGACTTCGAAGATAGATAATATATTAAGGAGGAAAATCTTGTGGCAAAGACAATAAGCCTCGAAAAAATCTCTGAGATAGTTCCACGTATTCTTTCCATGCCATCTAAAGTAATGTGGATAGACTACGACGAAGAAGCCGATGTGCTCTACATCAACTTCGAAAAGCCTCAAAAAGCAACAGATAGCAAGATGGTCAATGACATGATAGTGCATTATAGAAAGGACGAAGTTGTGGGAGTTACTGTGCTTCACGCGAGTGACTATTTAAAAGCATAGTTGCAGGTAGCATCAATTCTCATCATATTTGTTAACTAATTCAAAGCACAAAAAACCATTTTGGCGCGGGGTGTGGGATTTGAACCGAGCGTTAAACCAGAGCTTTTGAACAAGAGGGTTTATGATTTTCTACTTTCTAATGGGCCTGCTTCTTTGAGAGATGTCTATGAAGCATTGAGTGAAGAATCGAACGGTGTTGACGAGTGTCTTAGACGATTATGGAAGAGAGGCTTCATCTTAACATACGTTGATCAAGGTTTGCCAAGAGACAAAGCAATAAGAGAAGCTTTTGAAAGAACAAGTAAAGTGTTGATTGAAAATCCTACAACAAACACTATTCATGACAGAGTGAGACACATAAGAGACCAATTACTGACAACAAATGAGCTTCTATCGCTTTCATATTTTAAACATGTTCTGGATTGTCCTATTGATCAGATGAAGAGAGCAATCAAAAGAGCAAAACAACTCTATTCAGACATTAAAGAAATTAGAATCTTCGACAAATTCACTTACTACTATCTTGACAATATGAAACCTGAAGACTTGGCTGCAAACATTGAATTGAAGAAGAACTACATTAGAGTGAGGTTTGGAAGAGAGAATCGTATTGGACATAACTGGGAAGCATGTGTAGATGGATAGACTCACGAGATCATTCCAAAAGGGTTTCATATGAATTGAGATCGAATGAGAAAATTGAAACAGGTCAGACGAAACGCACTTCATTAGCAACAAGATGCATCTATGATATTAGAGATTATATTGTTAGAAGATTCGAAGGTTATGGTAATTCTGTTGAAGTGATCATAAACAAACCAATAGATCTGGATTTGCATCTAATCTGGTTTCTCTCGGCACCAGGGCATAGAATGCCCAAACCCACAATGTTTAATCCTATAACAAATGCAACATCATATACTCAGAAGGTAGAGGGGCCTATTTTCCCCGGTAATGGCTTTGTCGTAATATGGTGGCCAAGGCAAAACAACAATTGAGAATCTTCGCGTACACGTGTACCCTATTTATGCAGTTCATTCAAAATCACTGATTCAGAAAACTCATTATGAAAACATGAACGGAATTTTCTTTCGATTTTTTCTTATTTATTATAGCGCGCGCTATTTCAATGAAAAGTTGAGAGAACATAGAGTTGATAGGAGACTGACCGTTCAGAAAATGTGTAGCGTGTGTAAAGGTGAGAAAGAGGTCGGAGAAGTGCTGGACAGAGTCTGGTGCGAACCTTTGCGAGTGCAAGAATTCTTTGCAGAAATTCTGCTAGAAACCGAAATATATTGGAGTTTGAAAAAAGATTGATAAACTAGTCTTCGTATCTCCTAAGCATTCTTCTGTAGAACTTCTCAAAAATCAAGACCAACACGAAAACAGGGAAAGAGAATAGCAGTGATAGAGTCCAATCGATGTTCAGATATGGATCGAATAATGTGGAAAGTGCTCTTTCTGTAAGGAAAGTGAGAAACAATGCTAGTAGGGCAACCGATGAACCTCGCAATCCTCGATCCAAGAGTTCAGGAACAAGATATCCTGTTATTCCAAAGAAAATGGACCACATGAGAAGGACCCCTATGAAAACTACTTCCATGAGCAATATGAAGACATCAATCGAGCCGAGATTCGTGGGTGCCGTTAAACCATATCTGACAGCTAGACTTGAGGAGGTAATCGGGATGAACATGTAGAAGAATAATGAAACAAGAATACTGACAATAGCGAGAAAGAAACCAAAGTCACAAACGGTAGTTGTGACAGTATCTATTAATGAGAACAATCGCAATCGGCCACTTAGGTGTCTTCTGGTTTGCTTAGGGAATTGAGCAGATAAGTGCTTTTTCAGGGAAATTGAACTGATGTAGGCGGAAACCAGACCGTAGTACACCAGCATGAGTATTAAGGCAATCCATAGATGGTATGGAAGTTTTGGTTCAGGAGGTGGTGACGTTATAAGAACAAGTGCAACAAAAAGTATTAGCGGGGTCGAAAAAAGAGGGATACTCCTTATTTTTCTTATTTCTGACAGACTGGCAGTTTTGATTTTGGTCATGACAGTTATATCCACTGCTTTCAAAATGCCGAGTTTCTCGGAGATTGCCAAACCAAGATCTGCAATTCTAGGCACGAAGCACAGGAACAAAAAAAAGAACAGTGCAATGAAGGCTCCAAGAATGAAATAGGTAGTAACAGCTACTAATGCAACATGATCCCATGCAACACTTGTGAAAGGAGAAGTCCCTCTAGGCCATGCTCTCAAAACAACTACGATAGCAAGTAGAGCTGGCAAGAGTGGAATTAGCCAAACTGCTAAATGCTTGGAAAACTTGTCGTAAACTTCGAGAGAATATCTCATGTACGAACCTTTTCGAGGAAAACTGGTCCTTGGTACGTACATTGCTCTGAGAAAGGAGTCTATTTTTGCAAAAGCACCTTCTCTGCCCATCAAGAAGACTGTAACATTCGCGGCTATTATGCCTGCGAAGGCTAGACAAAGGTAGGGCCATATACGAGTGTAATCGAAATTCTGGGCGACGGCCACTATGTCCGTTGAAGCTTGAATGCTGTTACCCCCTTGAAGACTGGATGCATTGATTGCCAGATAGTAGTAATCCGGCTCGACCTGTATGGTGAAGTTGTAGTTTGGGTACTCTCTTGTGAGGACATAGTCTGCGTTTGAATCGTTCCATTTCTGAAATTGAGACTCGTTAAGTAGGTAAATGCTTAGGCCAGGTTCCGAACAATTGAACCGCACGGATAAATTCATGTTCAAAGCAAATCTTGCATAAACTCTTCCTATGGGGAAATCAAGAGGTTCAAACAACCATTTTCCAGCTTCAAAGGCTAGGTTCTTAGTGTCCGATTCTTTCAATGTAATCATGTAGGGCGTAGGCCCTTGTCTGTAATAGCTGATTCCCACAACAATTGCTGCAACCTCAATAATCAAAGCGACAAGGAGCCAACGAAGTTTCGGAGTGTTCATTTGGCAGCCGCCGATATTGCTCTCACAATTGTTTCTATTTTCTACTTTATAAAGCAATCAAAATTTTATAAACTCCATTTTTTCTTTTTGTTTAGAAAGTTATAAAGTCAGAAACTTGTAATAATGATAGGAGGTTGCAGGTTTTGGTTGAGAACAAAAAGAAATATGTTATCAATGTTGATTTTTCAACAATATCAAGAGTTCATTTAAATCCATTATACTTCAATGATATGTGGTGCGGATTAGATCAGGAAAAAATGCGAAAAGATGGTGGCAAGATTTATGTTACTGCTGAAGAAGCACGCAAATACCTAGAAGGAGAAACAACTCTCTTGTTTGATGGAAGACCAGTTAAGAACTTTGCGAAATGCGTGAATTGCTCAGAGCGTGGAAGACAAAGCGTTCACTGGGATATATGAATGGATGATTGAGTAAGAGTAAAACATTGAATTTAATAAACTAAACTATGTGGCTGAAAGACTGAAGAGACCAGAGACACCAAGGGAGTTTTTGATACTTACAGTTTCTCGTCACTTTTCCAATTACGTCTTCCGGTTTTCGAGTTCTACTACAAACACGTTTGATGCCCACAGCGCACGTGTATTATTTAATCTGCAAATATGCCATCCTTGCTTCTAGCAGTTGTCTAGCCAGATTCCTCATTCTAGGAATCTTCTCTGCTACATATTTTATCTGATCAATGTCATATCGTTTGCCCCCATGAGCGATTCTGTTTCTGGTGCCTTTCAAATCATTCACATCAGTCTCTTTGATTTCGACAGAGTGTGCTCTTGCAAAAGAGACTATTTTTTGCCCAATACCGTTGCCATTGCTCTCAGCGCAAACAATTTCCACCGAGGTCCAGAATGCTTGGAAGGCATCAAAAGGATCCAACTCGTTCAGTCCTTTCCTATAGTATCCTAGAGCACTAAGCAGTTCATAATCTCCTGATTCTTCAGCGATTCTCCATTTCTGCACATCATTAGCATTTAGGATTCTTATCGTTGTAGGAAATGCTGAATTGCTACTGTCTGTAGGTTCTACTCCTACAAGTTTGATTGAACAATCAGAAATGAATGAAAGTATGTTGAGCAGGTCACTCACCTTCCGCAGGGCTACTTTCTCTGCAGTATCACTGTTTACTGCACTGATTCTAGCAGTAGCTTCTATCCATTTCTTGCGTTGAACGAACTCTACATCGCCAAGTTTTATCTTATTGCCTATGCTAATGTAGCCCTCAACTTTCATTCGTACTAGCCATTCACTATACGTGTTCCTTGGATTTGAGTTCATAAATTTCACCCTAACTATATCATCTTGATTTTTTGTCTGAGTCGTGTTATATAGGTTTCCCAATGGTTTCATCTTGAGATGTACATATACGTGCGATAGATCGATCTTGGTCGGTTAGTGTAGTGCGCGCATTCATTCTAGTGATCCCCTAAATCTGTGTCTGGATTCCATTTCTAGTCTGTCAAAGTGTACATATATTGGAGACGTTTTCTCTGTCAGCTTCATAATAAAGCGCCAAGAATCATTAAAGAAAAGGTGGATCTCTTTCTCGGGAAACAGTACAATCCAATCATTGGAGATGACGTTGCTTTCATTGATACTTTCGCATTTATTTAGCAAGTCGTCTATAATACTCCAGAACATGTCGTTGAAATCATCTTCAATGCTCTTTGACTCTTGACGAATTCTATCGAGTTTGTCTCGCAACGTAGTGATTTCGCCATTTTCGTCTGTTTTCTTGATGGTGAGTGTTGGTATACTTGGCAAAACAGCTGTAGTGAATTCATCCAGAATGAAGGCATCGCATCCTAAAATCTTCTTCAGAAGTTGCTTGGCTTCTGGTGAAATGCTTATTTGCATTGCCCTTAATTTGTCATATGTTAAAAGATAAGCATCATAATCTTCAACTAGGAGTCTCTGTAACGTACAGTTTTCAGGGCTATTATATTCACATTCCCAACAATTCGATTTGAACTGAAACTTGATCCTTAGGTTTGGATTGAGTTTCCTGCAAAGCACTGGATTTGAACGAATACAAGCGATTTTCGGTTTGGCTTGTGAGATCTTAGGAATCTTGGCTTCTATTTCCTCGATGATTGCAATAGTCGGGACAACTACTGCAACCTTCTTTTTACTCTCGCAACAAGCCTTTGCTACTGACATGGTTGCCCCTGATCTAGTCGTCTTATGTAGACAAACGATGCCAGTCATGCCGAGCAGATTCTTAGCTAAAGAATCCTGTATCAAGAACTTTGACATATGCTGAGATGACTTGTGCCGTGACCGTCAGTATTACTGACCAGTTCTATGATATCACCTCGTGGCGGTACCAAAATTTTTTGATCACTTATTTAGAGGAGACTCTATTGAAATGCGTCGGTATCTGATGCGTATGCGTTTTAGTCTATAATGTATAACCGTCTAATGCGAATGGTTCTAATGTATATTGTTCAATGGACTAGTGTTATTTGACATGAGACTACTTGAACGCATATAATACTTCGTTAGACGTGACTTCAGTGTGCCATGTTTTTCGCGAATGCACGTGTCTACAGAACATCGACTTTACACGTGAACAACGATCATTACACGAAAAATAATTTTTCAAAAAATGAAAAGTGATGACGGCAACCTTAGATACAAACATTTTGAAGATCTTTACGCATTTTGGAAACACATCTGTGAGGAATTAGTTTCAAGGCACATCCTCCTTAGTCTTGGAAGTGCTCAGAAGGTCTTTCAAGATTATGGTCAGAAGAGCTGCGGTGACTGTGCATGCAGATGCAACTCCTAGTCGAAGATAGGTTTCATAAGAAGAGGGTGGAGTAGGAACTCCGTTTATCCATAATTGTCCATAGAATTCCGAAGAGATCAGTTTATAGTTAAGGATCAGGTCAGTACAGTTGACTGTGGCCCGTACAGCAGAATCAAGTGCCCTGAACTCAATAGCATCATAACCTCGCAGAACATGATCTATGTCAGCTTCAACCGATCCTTCGACTCTGCTTGCCGCGCATCTCTTAGCGTTGGCAATCATTTGAACTATTTCGGTTCGGATTGACAAATCGCTTGGTTCGTTACCAATAGTCTGGTTTTCTACTCTTGTCACTTTGAACAAAGCTTGGTTATTCAGCAAATCCTGAGGCCAAACATAGAGGAATCCATACTGTTTGTTGACTGAAGCAATGACTATAGTTGCTCCATGAGAAAGGACTACGGGGATGGCATCTCCAAGACAATAATCAGCAGTTATCTCGGCTGTGCCATGACTATTTAGTCTCACCGTTTGATCATTTTCTGTCTTGTTAACATATATTGAGGCGTTTCTTGCTGTTATCCTTGCCCGAGCAAGCGTTATTGAATCACGTGCCATGTACGTAAATGTTTCTGTTGCTCCCGGGTTGAGAACCAAGACAGGACCTACGGTGTTCCTAATGACGATAGTAGAGATTGCTTCTATGGACAATGTGTTGTCTATACTTATCTCAAGGGAAGTCTGTTTTGTCGCAATTTCTAGATCATCGGCGACCATACTTACTTGTTCAGCAGTCACATTTACAGTAATCAGAACGCGATCAGGCTCAAATAAATATGGAAAGAATCCTCTAGTTGTAAGAAGTGAAAGCATTGTAATGCCCCAAAATACCCATATTACAACCAAGATTGCAATAATCCGCCATTTCCTGCGCATGAATAACTATTTCTGCTGCCGGTTTCTTTAAGATTTTGCCTATCATAATTCCTTATTGGGCACAATTTCCTGATCCGTAGTTTCCTATGTTTTGAACGTGATCTATGTCTAAACCAGCAAGCTTGAAATACGACTGATTCTATATTATTTTATCAATCGGACTGGTTTAAATCAAGGATGCGATTGTATGAACATAAGAAATGAACAAAAGACTGAAAAACATGCAAATCATCAAGATAATGCGAAAATGTCTTCAAATATCAATTCTTTCAATCAAGAAGTATTGGCGCGGGGTGTGGGATTTGAACCCACGCGGCCATTGCTGACCACAGGCTTAGCAGGCCTGCCCCCTACCAGACTAGGGCAACCCCGCCCCGTTTTTGCCAGACTCCGCCACTTTTTTTGGTAATGTTGATGTTGCCTGTGACTTGCGGAGTTTTCCAAGTCATTTGCGTTTCCTCAGGAATATTAGGTTATCTTTCTGCAAGACGTACTCGAATCCGACTTCCAGCAGCGATTTGATCTCTTCCGGTTTATCGGTGACTCTGACGGTGAATTCATCGTTGGCTCCTGCCTCGAATATGGTGTGCTCGATGTTTATGTAGATCTCGGTAGACTCGAGCTTTTTGTGACCTAGGAAGTGTTGGACGTAGTATGGGTCCTTGGTTTGGTGGTATAGCATCGTAGCCTTCCAGTGCCTAAAAGTATGGAAGCTTATCCTTAGTAGTCTTGGGTTTTGAAGTGTTGCTGCGAGGCGCTTGCGAGTATCTAGGAATGTTCCTTTCATGGATTTTAGTGAGCCTGGGAAGACTTGTTCGCTGGTTTTTGGGAGGGCGTTAAGCATTTCTATGAGTTGTGTGCTTACTTTCCACATGCGTGGGTTTGAGCCTTTTTCGGGTTCGTTGAGTGTTATTATTCGTTTTTCTGTGTCTATGTCGGTCCATTCCAAGCGTTTGGCCTCGCCTGAGCGCATGGCTGTTTCTTTTAAGAGTTGAGCGAATGCTGCGTTCTTCTTGTGTGATCCTGCTATTAGAGCGTCGAGTTCTTGTTCTGTGGGTATGAAGGGGAATTTGCGTGTGACCTTGCATTTTGGTTTTGTCCAAGTTTGTCCGTGGAGCTTGAGAAATAGCGTGTAGGCGTTGATGGCGTTTCTTTTTCGGTTTTGGCCCCATTTCTGTTCCGTTGCTAGTGCGTTTTTTACTGTTTCTGGGTCGCCTAAGCTTGCTCCTCTTGTGACAAGCCCCTTTAGGCAACTGCTGTAGCCGCGTATTGTTTCGTGGTTGTAGCCTTCTTGCTTCATTTTCCAAGCGAATTCGAGTAGTTTTCCTTTGGTTTCTTTCACGTTTTCCGGAACTTTGTTTATGGCTATTTGTTCCGGTTCCAAATTTTTCGCTCCGCCAAATGCGGGTATCGTAGCGCATATTTGGCGAGTATTACTTCTCTCAGTGTTGGTTTTTAATGGTTTGGTCAGACGTGTTTCAAGAGTTTCAACCATGTTCCTGTAGGCTTCAAGCTGTTGAGGGTCTGAGAAGATGTAGCCGCATTTTCTGCAGAGCCATCGTTGTATGATGTCACCGTAGGGTGAGGTTCTTTGGCCGTTTCGCCAGAGTTTCGGTGAAGCGCATTTTGGGCATAGGGGGCTGGTGTCGGCGGGTTCCGACAGATTCGACTTCCTATCCTTTAAGGAACCGGCGTTGCCAAATATGCTAACGTTTTGTGAACCAACCATTCCCTCCCACCATTATCCTCACAAATCGGTTACTTGATGAAGAGCAACAGGGCTTCTATAGTGCTATCAATAATTGGGAGTTGGTAGTCTTGCCTATCTTCATCATGTTCGAATAGCGCTTTCAAATCTTTGACAAGATCAATCAAGACTAGTTCCGCCTCTACGATATGTTCTCATAACACTTTAAGACAATTCTGGCACCATCAAGGAACACTGTCTTTTGCGATCCCTTCGAAGGAATAGTATTCCTGCCAGAGCCGATACAGGACCAGTGTCAGAAAATGAACGTATAGTGAATAACTGTGGCAAGAACCCCAACAACTAGGGAGTGAGTGAGTGTCGTTGAGCCCCTCAAGTTTAGGAAGCGTTATAACTACCGTTGAAAGTATCTAAATCGGAGTCTATATGGGCATTAAACCGCAACCAAAAATACTTTTTCCCAAAGAATTCCCTGTGGCAACAGAAGGAGTTCTCTTTCTGGAAAGGGATATCTTGATTACTGGCCACGAGAACGGCTTCTTAGTGAAGTGGAATCTGAAAGATCGTTCATACAAAATCCTTTTCAAATCCGATTCTCCTGTGACCACAATTTCACAAATCGATCAAAAGAGGATTGCCGTTGGGTATCATTCTGGCGGGTTTTACGTCATTGATTTAGACGATGACATCCAAGTTGAAATGCTTCGAGAGCCTAAATATTCAGTGAACTCCAGAATCTGGAAATCAATCTGGATAGACCAGAACAATCTTTTGCTGACTTCAACCTATGGAGAGATCACCCCATTCAGGGATGTGAACGGAAGCTGGAATGAGGAACCTATGGGATTGAAAGGACATCAGAATAGTGTTTTTGGTATAGACTCTGTTGATGGCAGACTCGTTGCAACTGGTGATTATCGGGGAAATCTGCTGATATGGAGATTTGAGAATGGTGAATACCACGCTATCCAACGGTTGGGCATTGTCGGGAACATCCAAGATATATGTTGGCACACCGAGAAATGTTTTACTGCAATTACCCAGACTGGAAAGATTGCCCTTGTAGAAAAAGGGACTAGCGAGGAGGATGCATGGCAAACTGTTCTCGAGGTTGATGTGGCAAGAAATCGAGGTGTCTGCATTAGTATAACAGAAGATGGAAAGACTATTTTTGCCGGCACCCATGGAGAACTTATCCAATTTGACTTGGATTCCTACCAATCGCAAACAGTACCAATATCGAACGTCATTCAGGTTTTTCCTCATGGCGAGTACACTTTCGTGCTTAACGGTATAGGGCTTTACTTCTTCAAGAATAGTCCTGTCGAAATCGAAAAGGGGCTCATCAACTACAAATTCGCTAAAATCAGTTTATTGGGTCACACAGGAACGGGGAAGACCACATTCTGCAGCAGATTACTGCATGGAAGTATAGACAACATCCACTCTACTTTCGGCAAGAGGATTTTTAACATAGAATTACCAAGAGAAAATGGCGTAGAGAAGAGAATAATCCTCCATGATCATGGAGGGCAAGAATCCGTTTTGGATACCTTCATTCCATTTATATTGGACTCTGACATGATCTTGATATTTCACAAGCAGACTGACAAAGGCACTTTCGTGAAATCATTGGAGATACTTAAAGGAGTGCAAAGCAAGATCAGTCCGAATGTTCCGATATATTTTGTGCAGACTTTCATCGACCATGAAGTTGATGATATTCCTTGTGGAGCCCTAGAGAGACTCGTTGAAAATAAGGACATTACGGATTTCGTGAAAATGTCACCGAAAGACAATGTTGGCTTTGATGAATTTGAAAAATGTGTTCTCGCAAGAATCGATTGGAATCGAGCACGAATAATGGTACAATCCCCATACAGCGCTGGGGTTTCAAAGACCCTGTCCTCCTTGCAAGCACAAGGGTATCCCGTGGTTCCATTCTCATTGTTTAGAGAAGCATATCAAGAACTAGTTCATGGGAGAGTATCTGAGAGACATCTGAAATTTCTTCTTGAAGATTACACGAACCAAGGCATAATTGAATACTACCCTGACATCAGCGAGCTTATAATACTTAATGACGAAATCTTCAACAGGATGCGAACTGAAATACCAAAGTACGCTGATGACATGGGTGGAGTAGTCAGTATAAAGGATCTGAAAGAGAAATTTGATAATGAGACTTTCTTGGCGATACTGGATGAGATGTATCTGCAATCTGGAATATCTATTAAAAATGAAGACCTAAGAATATTCCCTCATAGACTCTCTGAAAAGCCTATAGAACTGCCTCCATCATTCAAAACTGCCCTTGAGCAAGAGAAACTAAATGAGGTCTATCTAACTCATCAAGATATAGATGTTGGTAGATTGGTGGGACTCCTTTCAGACCTACGCTTACAATGCATTAAGCTTTCTAGAAATGAGGGGCTGTTCGCTTGGGAGGATAACGCATTCGTCTACTACTTTTTCGAGGAATTCCGCAGAGGGGCATTTGAAAGATTCATGAAATTCAGCTATGCTATTGGAGGAAAGACAGAGAAAACCAAAGATAGACTTCGAGATGGATTCTTTTCAGCCGTCAAGCGTGCCTATGGCCCCATAGTCGATATCGCTACTGAAAACGATAAAAAAAAAGTTGACCACCCTCATGACTTCGACGTAGCTTTATCTTTTGCAGGAGAGCAACGAGAATATGCTGAAAAAGTGGCTGTCTTATTGGAGAGAAAGGGTTTGAAGGTCTTCTACGACAGATTTAATCAGTCTCAGATGTGGGGAGAGAATCTTGTCGAGTATTTTCAGGAGGTGTACTATTCAAAGTCGAAATTCTGCATCATGTTTATCTCTAAAGAATATCTTAGCAAGATGTGGCCTTCTCATGAGAGGAGAAGCGCAACGGCAAGGGATCTTGAGCAGTTCGGTCATTATATATTGCCCGTCATTTTCGAGGATGTCAACGTGCCAGGTTTAGATAAGTACAAAGGATACTTGGATGCTAGAAAACTGGCTCCTGAAGACGTTGCTAGTGCGTTTTTAGAAAAGCTTGAAAGTGAGGAAAAAGGCTGAATTATCATAGTCTCTTAGTTTCAGGCTATAGGAATTTGAGACTCAAACGGAGAAGGATATCGCAGCCAATATTTCCAAAGTGAGGTTTTCATTCATACTATTAAGCAAGTCTTCCATTGTGACAAAGCTAAGAAGCAATGCCAAGTACGTCTTGGTCGCTATCTCGTATTTGATTGCTTCAAAGCCTGCTTTGGTTCTTTTTGACCCCGCTTTCTTGACGTATGCTTCTTGCTCCAGAGACTTCACTCGTTTGTTCACGCTGGCATACTTGATGTTCTCGAACGCTTTTTGTGCTCGGAGTTTTTTATATAAGTCATAGATTGTTTGTGGTCCTTTCAGTGCTAGGGTTTGGAATATGACGCGGTTGAGTTTGGCTTTCTCTGCCCTTGAACACTGAAAGATTTGTATTTCTTTGTTTTGGCAACGCATTAAGTCACTGCCAGGTTCGTTCTACATGCATATTTCATGTTCCGAAATACAGAATATTTGATATCTACGCAAGTTATTTATAACAGTTTCCACATTACGAAATCTGAAATATGAACGGCGACATGCAAATGTTAATAAGACATTTCGAAAATCGTGCCACGGTGCAAATCCTGCTGTTCCTGAATGAAAACGGAAAAACCAAACTCACAGACATAGACATAGAAGCAAGCAAAACCAGCCTATATCGAGCACTAGCGATACTGATGAAATGGGAACTGATAAAAGAGGAACGAGTGCGACCATACACACGATACATTCTCCTCACAGATGACGGCAAGAAGGTAGCCAAGAAACTTGGAGAAATAGAATCGATACTGAAGGCCACAAGAGAAAAACAAAAACTCCAAAACCTCCCCTAATCAGCACAAAAGCTATCGCCTGACTTCGCGCGTCCCGGCCTTCTAGGCTTTTCTTTTTTTATCTTTAGCTTTCTCGTTTGGAAACAGTGATTAGGGGTCAGAAAAAGTTTTTGCGATTTGGTCTAGGTTAGAAGTGGTAGTCCAAATCCCTAGGAATTGCGGACGACTACTACCATCTCGTTTTCTTAGGTCTTGATTCAAATGAAGGCAGTTACCTGATATTCTACAGATCTTGAGCGATAACTCTAAGATGAAAAACCTAGGGGGTAGGGGGCTAGAAATAACTAGGGTCAGACAAGTTTCTAGGATCATGCATCACCTAATATGCTCGCGCTGGCAACGGGTTTTATACTAGTGATTACCTTATTAGTAATCGAGAAAAATGGTGCAAGCGACTGATTCGGAGAAAAAACTGAAGATAAACTACTTGAAAACTTGCAACTGCGCACCAAGTCATATCAGTTGCATCAGCGCAAAGGAATGGGTCAAAAGCCAGGTAATTATTCAAGAATTTCCCATCACGGAAGACGAGATCAGAGAATTTTACTATGAAAGTAGAGATATTCGAGACAAAGATGTCCATCCGGCTGTTTTTCCCATAGCTTTGCCTGCGCATTTCATTAAGACCTTGACCCATGAAGGCGAGTTAGTTTTGGACCCCTTCGTCGGAGTCGGCACGACTCTCCTCGCCGCGCAAGATTTGGGCAGAAACGCTGTTGGATTCGACTTGAAACGAGAATACATAGATATCTGCAAGAAGAGACTCGGACAGAAGAAGATAGTTAGCGATGGAACCAAGCAGATTGCAATACTTGATGACGCACACAACATTTCAAAGTATTTGGAAGAAAACACGGTTTCCCTATGCATAACCTCGCCTCCGTATGCAAACATGCTCGCTCACAGACGCCTAAACAAAAGCATCAGAGGAGACCTGAGGAAGAACAGCCATTACTTAAAGGTACAACAATATTCTAACGATCCATCGGACCTTGGCACTATGAATCATGAGCAGTACAGCAAAGCCCTTGAAGAGATCTATTCCGGAATCCTCCCACTGATGAAAACCAAGGCTCACTGCATAATAAACGTCAACGATGTCTGGGAAAATAACAAGCGCATTCCTACACATGTTTACGTCCTCGAAGCCCTAGAAAGAGCGGGGTTCGAATTTAGGAACACCTTCATTTGGGACAAACGCAATCTCGTAAATAAAGTTGGAATCTTCGGCTGGCCAAGTAATTTCATCTCCTTGGGGGCGACGATGGAATTCATACTTGACTTTTGGAAACCAGCACGTTAAGAATCTACAATATCCGTTCAATAGTCCTGAAACACTGCGGCAGATATTTTGGCAAGATCCTGAAGCCGGTTCCATGGTCGTGAAGGCGGCCATCAGGGTAATGCCCAATTCTAATATCCACTTTCAGTTTGCCCTCCACCACAAGCTCAGAGAATCTTTCAAAGCTAAACCCATCTAGAAGGAATGCTTCGTTAAACCAAAATTGCTCTTTGCCACCGTCCACTTTGTGATCTGCCAACACGTAAACTAGCTTATGATACTTCTCCTCAAATGCCTCTCTAAGAGTGTCATTATCCCAGTATGCTTCAACAGCTTTGTCGTTATCAATGATTAGCTTGCTCTCTTTAACTGCTAACTTCAAGCCCACGCTATTGGGTTTGAGGGCATCAACCGTGACGTGCAATTCTTTATCCTCAAGAGGAACCTTTGATTCATCGACCTGCTTTCCAGTCAACGATAGCTGCTTGTACACCCTTGCCACTTTCCTTTGGGCATACCCAAACACTTCTAACAGCCTCTTGTTTGTACCATCTGGCAACGGAGCTTTCGTAAACAATGTCAGCATAGAAACAGAATCTTTTCTACCTGCTTTCAATTCATATGCGGCAAAATCTGGTCCGGCAATATTGTTTTCAGTTATACCCAAGAGGTCCTCAAGAGTCTTGCCGATCCCTGTGTCACCCCTCCTATGAGACTGAACGTAACCCATGCCTTTGATCTGTACAATTTTGCGTTGAAAATCTGCATAGTTCATACATTGTGTTTACTCAGTAAAGCCTATAATCCTTGCGCAAGTCTCTTTGAAAAGTCAGGGCGCGCTAAAGATTCAACAAAGCACGGTGTCAGAAAACGAAAATACTAGAGCAGCATGATTTTGGTCCAGCGTGTACTACTCGTTTTTTGGAACACGGCTGATCTGTAAAAAACCTGAGGGTAGGCTCACTGAAGACTATGGTCATCCAAGTTTTTTGCTTCAACTCTCAGGATAACCCAGCTCATCTAAATTGCAGCAACATGCAGAAACGACAGAAGCAACCGCGTGAAAAAAATATTTTTTTCATCATTCGCTGAACATGATCTTGGGACCTGTTCTTGACTAAACCCACTGCGAACTCGAGCCCTCGATTCATATTTCCAGCGAACATGAATGAAGCTTCTCCCAGAAAGCCGCTAAAACCTTCCATATCATGAGGGGATCTAAGAACGCCAAGACTGCCCCTGAAGTAGTTGTTGAGCATCCTACGGAATCGTGAACAACAACTTCTAAATGGAAAAATACCTAGGGGGTAGGGGGCTAAATCAATAGGGTCAGACAAGTTACTAGTTGGGATTTTTCCATGAAGCTTAATAGAACAACAACCCGAGAACAAGTGTTGTTGTTTTCTTTCAATTCCCTTTAGCTGAGATTTTCACTTGCATAGGTTTAGTTCAAGTCAAGTCAACGTTCAAAACTCTTGGATTTGAAAAACCGCAGGCTTTTAGTAACTGAACACGTTTTGAACCCTTTGGGTATAAGCCCATAGAAGCCTAAATCGTCTTGGGTTTTAGTACCAACGGCTTCAATCTTTCTGTTCAAACTTTTTTCAGATGCTGTCAATTTGCGGGTAGAAACTAGCCGATTTGAGATTAAAATGACCAAGTTTTACTCGCACTTTCGCTATCAAGACGAGAGCTCGAGAATTTTGACTGGCATGTTATGTCACAAAGAGCTCGAGTCCGATTTTATCGCAGCGCGCGGCTACTTATACTTTCTTAAGACTTGGATCCCTTTGACCTCCTGACACACTTGAGCCTTGCTTGAACAAGCTGAGTTACCTAAAAGAGCTTAAGAACTCTTCAATGTATAATGGTTATTGGATCCATAGACAACGCATTCTGGCGTGATCCTATGAAAACAGCGGGCAAAATGACTCGAACTGTTCTTTGTTTAGGGCCTCCACATAGCGGCAAATCAGTGTTCGCTTATCTGCTTTTCAAGTCTTTGAGGCAATTAAGAAATGATTCATGTGTGATGGATGCTGATTATTATGCTCCTACCTATAGTCGAATTACCGAATTTGCAGATCCTGCAGAGATTGATTTCATCTATAAAACACCAAATGCTGCGAAACTACGTGAGCTTACGCCCAAGAAATTTAGAAATCTTGCGCACAGTGTTCACGCAATTATTGAACGCAAAGGAATTATCGTGCTCGATGGGTTGGGAATTCATTCAGATAGCACTGAGTCACTTCTGGAATTGGCTGAAATCCTAGTAGTATTATGCCCAGGGATGTTCAATGTTGAAGAAAGCTCAATGAAGTGTGGCTATGTTATCAAGGATAAGAAATTCCATCCATTCGACTTCTACTGCGGTCGGTGCAGGACATTCATCAAGCTCAGGACACACCTCCACGAAGCGAAAGTAGCTTGCTGTTTTGATCAAAAGAAGCTTGAAGGAGTATTAGTTGATTTAGATAGAACTGCAATAAGAAGAGGAGACACTGAAGGTATACCTTTAGCCACAAGAAGAACAATCACTGAGATAGCGAAGGCTCTTCTAGCTATTACATACAAAAGGTAGGCGCTTGAATCCTGTTATAGGCAACCAGAGTTTTCGTCTAAGTTACACTTACCAACACTTCATCATGCCGCTATGCGACTATTCTGAACCGCGCGCCTGTTTCCTTTAGGGTATCAACCACGTTCTCAAAGGCATCTCGCGGGGTATCTATTATGTTTTTTCGGACGTTCAAATCAGGATATTTCTCCTTAATTCCATGATAAAATCGACCCTTAGGTCCCTGACCACCGACGAGTCTTCTCATCAGAGTCTTTCTGACTGCTAACTTCGGTTGTTCAAATTCTATGGCGATAATTCTTTGCGCAAGTCTCCCGATCAACATACCCATCGTTGCATCATCGATATTACTTGCTGCGATGGCCGCTCCTCTTCCGAATTTTATTTCTGCCTCTCTTATTATATCGCATCTCTCAAACCAGAAATGTGCAAATGAGGGTGCCATGGTCATAATGACGCATTTTTTATCTCCCATTACTCCCAATGGAGTTTTTCCGCATTTCAGTAGGTGATCGAAAGCGATTTCGAAGAGAGCAAAACCGCTGCATGACGTGAAAACTAGCTCTAGATCAGGTTTTGATATGTGTTTCAAAGTCTTAGGAGCCTTAGGTTCGCTAGCGTAACAGAAGAAATCAACATCATTTTCTTTCACTCTATCGATTGCAAGATCTCGATCCTTCCCTATAGTTCTAAGTAGTCCTTCCGCTATTTTGATTGTTTCTTCATCAATAGATTCGGACATGCTTTCAAATGAGATTTTCTTCCCAATCGACATCCACCTTCTCTCTACCTTGTCGATGTATTCGCCTGGGAAGCATTTGTAGGCACTTCTCTGAGGCATCGAAACGATCCCTTTCTCCAACAGTTTTTCTCTATCTTCAGAAGTCACTGCTATTAGTTCGCTCGGAACATTCAGTATGGAATACTCATAAGGTTCCAGATCGATGTTTTCCAATATTTCTTTTGACGGAAGAGGAAAATCCAGAATGAGTAGTGTATCATCACTTTTGTCAATGTAATCTTTAATATTGCTCCAGAATTGATCTGATTTCATTGGATCGACGCAATGTACTTCTGCCTTCTGGTCTTTCTTAGCATAGTATCTCATTGTCAAACCAGCGTTTATTATGTCTATTACTGAATTATCTGGAATGACAATTGAGACCACTTTACTCACCTATGATTAGTATTAGGCAATCTAGTATTTAAAAGTAGTCTTTTTTTGGACTACAATTACAAAGCGCGCGCCAACAATACCAAGATGTTCCTAGTGTTTGCCCGCTGCCAATTGATGCATGATCTTTAGTCGCTGAGTTTAGAAGACTGAAAACAAGATACCTCAATTTCTAGAAGGCTTAATATATAGAAGGCTTCTCGATTCTTCTTTGGAAGGTAACGATCATATGAAAAATGAGTATCGGCTCTACGAACCTACGAAAATAGCTCTTGAAAGATATTTCCAAAGATTTGGCGAATGTTATCTAGAGATAACAGCAGAAGGTAGTATTTCTGAAAAAATAAAGGAGCTCCTGGCAAAAGACTCACCGCTAACGTTGTACTTGATCAACATAGAAAGTTTTCGTCCAGATCTTATGGGTTATTTCGCCAAGAAATATCATAAAGCTTATGGACCAAAAGAACTAATTGTCGTAGAAGTGAAGGAAGAAAAGCCACAAATCAAGGATATCTTCAGTCAAGCAAAAGCATACGGAGAAGTTTTCGGTGCCAAGCATTCACTTATAGTTTCTCCAAGGCCTATCCCAGTAGAAAAACACAAAATCCTCGAGGAACGCCCTTTTATCCTTTCCTATGCTAGTGGAAACGAGATCCGTATATGTCAACTGAGCGTCGACAATAGGGAGATTCTGAAAGATAGTTGGTTATTTTCTCCGCCTTTTTGAGATGCTTAGTCAAGTTTCCCGATTTTTTCCTCTACCTTTTCGACCAAAATGCCATGATGGATTAGTTTTTGGATTCTAACTATGTCCGGGTAAAGTACTCTATCCTGTTTTAATTCTTTGAATCGGCTCCTGATTACATTCAGAGCAACTCTTGTACCAGTTCCAAATCGGGATTTCTTCCTGAATCCTAAGGCTTGTGTAGCGCACAGGAGTTCGATTGCAATGACTTTTTCTACATTGTCGAGAATCATCCGTGCCTTACGGGCCGCTATTGTCCCCATGCTCACATGGTCTTCTTGAGTTGCTGATGTTGGTATGGAGTCAACGCTTGCTGGATGCGCTAATATTTTGTTCTCAGATACTAAAGCTGCAGCTGTATATTGAGATACCATGAGGCCATGGTTAAATCCAGGGTCTTCTTCGATTAGAAAAGTAGGCAAGTCGCGATTAACGTTTGTGTCCAATAATTTCGCAGTTCTTCTCTCAGAAACATTGCCTATTTCAGCCAATGCAATGCCTAGTAGATCCATCGCTATAGCTATAGCCTCGCCATGGAAATTCCCACCCCTTAATACCTCATGGGTTTCAGCAATTATTAGCGGATTGTCAGTCGTGGAGTTTATCTCGATTTCTACAACTTTCTCGGCATAACCTATCGCGTCGAGACAAGCTCCAATAACCTGAGGACTACATCTAAAAGAATATGGATCTTGGACAGTCGACCTTGGTGACACTAGTTCACTCCCGGCAACTAACCTTTTTATGTTTTTTGCACATTCAATTTGTCCTTCATGTGGTTTTGCAAGATGTATTCTGTCATCGAAAGCTTCCAACGATCCCTTGAAGCTCTCTAGACTCATTGCAGTCGCTATTTCCGCAGTTTTTGAAAGCCATTTTGCGTAATGTATCGTTAATGCGCCAATCGCAGACATTACCGCAGTTGAATTGATCAGAGAAAGTCCTTCTTTAACATCCAGCTCGATTGGCTGCAATCCCGCTTTTTTCAAGGCTTCTGCTCCACTTATCCTCTTATTGCCTAGAAACGCTTCGCCTTCTCCAATTATCACAAGTGCAAGATTAGCTAGTGGTTGAAGATCCCCACTTGCTCCTACCGAGCCTTTCTCCAATATAAGGGGATATATTTTTTTGTTTAGCATAGATATAATAGTCTCCACAGTACCTACATTAACACCAGAATAGCCTTTCAAGAAAGAATTGGCAAGCACTAGCTCTACAGCTCTAGTCTCCTCTTCTGAAAGGAAATCGCCGACTCCAACTGCATGGCTCTTAATTAGATTGCGTTGAAAAAGCTTAGCTTTTTCCAATGGAATATCTGATTTTTGAAGTGCGCCAAGCCCTGTTGTGGCGCCGTATATGGGGAACCTCTGGTTTTTAATAATATGATCAAGAGCTTTTCTACATTTTTTCAGTCTTATTTCTGCAATCTTTGAGATCTTTACTAGTTCTTCTTTTGTTGCCACTTGATATGTTGCTTTGGTTGTTAGTTTTGATCCATCAATCTCAATCATGTATTTCTACACCGGGACAGCAATTCACTTTTTCTCAAGAAGCTTATTTATCTCCTTACAGAACAGATGCAATTTCTGAAACTCGTCTTCATTGAGTTGAGTGGCATGGGCAATCTTGTTTCGAATAGGTATCAACTCAGAGAGTTTGGTTGTAATAGAATCCTTGTTTGGAAAGATCCTTTTGAATACTTTTTCCCAGTTTTGCCCCTTTGCAATTATCTTTATGTAGTCTGAGAAGTCAAGATATTCGATGTTACGCCTTGGCTCCATAAATTGCCTTATTTCACTTGCTTTACGTTCGCTTACTGTTAAGATGACGTCTTGCGGAATACACTCTTTCCACCAATCAGATCCAAACTCTCTGGAGAGTTCTCTTTCAAGACGAGTTCGGAGTTTGGTTTCCAGCTCAAGAAGCATACTAAAAGGTGCATCGAGGGATTCGGGCATTGTTGGATGGAAAAGCACTTTTATATCTTTGACAATTGTATCTGAATCTTTTATAAATCTCTTGATATCCTTTTTCATTTGCTCAGCAAGAGCTGATTCTGGGAATAGTTTCTCATATTCTGAATTTTTCACGTCGGCGATGATAGCCCATACTGCTTCCTCCGCAAATGATAGAGACTTCGTTTTGGTTTGCAGTAAGTTTATTTTCACATCCTCAGCTAACATCTTTCCAATTGCTGCAATCGAACCTGGCTGATCGTAGGTAAGAAACTCTACTGTCACAATTCTTGCGTCTGGTGGTGGGAAAGTGAGCTTGAGAGCCTTGGTATCAGAGTCTGCCTCCATGATTATATAGGAGGTACCAAGGATTGATTTGAACTGCTTGTTAGGTAGACTGAAGCTGGTGTTAAGTTGTTTGATTATAGCTTTTGGAATTGTGACTTTGCCTTCTCTAACAGTCGCCCATCTCTCTTTATGTGCAAGAGGTATTGGGTTATCCTCTCCTGGTTTGCCAGCTGTACCAGGAGCGAAAACCTTTTTGAAAGCATAGTTTGTAAGTTCTGATGGCTTTCCGACAACCCAGGTCTCTCTATCTGCGGTTGTAACCACAGGTTTTATTTTCTTTCGTAAATCCTTGTCTTGTTTAACAGCATCTTCAAATACTTTATTTAGATCGTCAACGTCTCCCTGAAATTTTGCGAACCACAGGGTCAAATGAGCCTCTGCTCTGACTTGACACAGATAGGTATGCGACTCGCCCACTACAATGCTTATGCCTTTTTCAGAAAGGATCCTGGTTGCTGTTGCAAGAGACCCACGCTCGTTTCCAAGTCTCAGTTCTACGTCAAAGAGGCGACTCCAATAATCTGGATCCACAGAAGCAACAAAGCACCAAAGCTCTTTGTTTTCTTTTGCCTGCCCTGTCACCTCATCTTTTTGCCATTGTATTCCAAACATATCGAAAAGTAGGTTTTCACTAAGAAGACCGTTGTTTACAAGAGTGCCTAAAACTTCCCAATAACCAGCAAAGATCATGAAGTTTCTGTGTCCCTCACTTCCTATTGGATACTTCTTTTTGAATGCTTCGTAACTCTTTTCTTCAACATTATAGCTTTAATTGTATTTAACCATGATTACTTTAGAACAGTTTTCTAGAAATTTTAGTATGTGGCTAATTTCTGAAGAATTTTAATGATTAAGAGAGTTCCCCTTTAAGATTCTCTATTAACTTTCGATGAATTTCAGAATGTATTCTTTTTTAAGAATCTACGCCAATCTAGAATACCGCTCATTAGCTTTTCTTTGTTAAAAAATTAAGGAAAACCCATATCTTACGATGTATCCCACCAGCAGAGAGATTCTCGAGCAGAACTAAGATTAGAAACCCGTAGAACGTTATAGGGAATGAAGGGCACCCTTTAGGGAACGGGATGAAAAATGAAATATAGAGAAATATGGTTGCCACAAGGCTGAATCTGTTGGAATATCCAAATTCTTCTAGGTCAAGTTTCACTATTCCAACGATTATTGGAATAAGGATGACCCATGATAAGGGTGCAAACAATTGCGTCTCAAGGAAACCCGCTATCATCAGCAGGAATCCCCACGCTGCCAGAGATGTTCCAAGACATGTTAGTTCATGGAAAACCATATGAGAGTTGAAGGTTAGAAGTGCCAAAAGGAACATCATTCCGGCAGTTGTAGCTATGGCATAGGCTATTATTTCAAGCCAATAGTGAGGAAACATTGTCAGAAACAAAAGTACGGTGATCGTCGTGGAGTTTAGGGTGATTGCAATAGCTTCTATAACAGTTCCAGTGTTATATGACACCCAACCTAACCAGCCAACACCTAGAGCCGGAATAAACACAAAAATGGACAGTTTCATATTATGAAAAGCAATATCGTTCCAAGACATTTCTGATGGGATACTTTCAACAATCTCCTTGGACTGCTTCACCGTCAGGGGAACATTACCCCCTACAAGCAAAACAATAGATTGGACCAAGACCATCAGGATCAGCACGGACACTCTGATTCTGTGTCTATTCGTTGGAAAATAGTCAGCCCAAACTGAAGTAGGTGACATTGCTTCGACGCACCATTCCAGTAGCTATCCATCTCAACAAAAGATAATTTATTTTTTTCTCTCAGCAGAGATGGAGTTATCAAATGTTTTACTTGCAATAGTTTTCTGTGTTGGAGTATGTTATTGTTAATGTATGAGAGGGTGTATGTATTACAACTATTTATATCAAATAAGGTACTGGATTTTTACCTCTCTCTTTTTATTTGAGCAAATTTTCTCTTCTTGTATATAATCAGCCACCCTGCAATCCAGTAAGGCAATGCAATAGCTGATAAGAGAAATGAATGAACAAAAGAATTTAGCACAACAATCAAAGCCAACACCAGATTATGAAGAAAGACAAGAAAAAGAAAGTTTTCTTCACTCATTTTCTGTTCCTAGATAAACTTGCTATAAAAACTCCTTCTTAAAGCTTATGAATCCTTCCTTCTGTGAAGTTTAGAACAGAAAAAAAGATAGGGTTAATGCTTTAATTGAAATTAGATTTTTCTCTTGCCTAAGACAGACCTGAAAGTTTTTCCGCAATGTTCAAAGAGTCCAATCGTAAGTTCCGTTCTTTTGCCAGTCTTGTCTTTTCTTCCAGCCATCTTCCAAGTCTTCTTAGGAGTACTGACTTCTCTTTTACACTTAGGACATTTAGCCATAAACTTCCCTTTTGAAACATTATATTCGGATAAGGATAAAGCATTTTCTATTAGGAAAGTACCTTAAACATTTGTGAATATTTCTTTCTATGAAGTCCTTAGAATGTTTGTGAATTCAAAGACGGAAACTTGGTTTCGTTGTGATTTCAGAGAGAAAAAAAGGGAAAATTGTGTTGTATCAAGTGTGTAGTGTCAGGTAGCCAATAGGCTACGTATTAACATTGAAGAGTCAAGTTCCTTTATCAATTCCAGTCCTTTCTCTGTGGTTTGATAAAGACCATCATGTTCTTCAATAAAACCATGGACTTTTAGAAATTGGATATATTTGGTGAATAGTTCATAACTTAAAGAAACCGAGTTGATTAAACGTGTTTTTCTTATACCCTTACTCGCTGCCTTCAAGATGGCGATAGAAATAACTAAAGATTCCCTTTTCTTAGACGGAAAATTCATGGTCCCCCTTCCCCAATAATATAGATGCATTTTCTAGAACATAACTCTATTGGATGGCTTTTATACGAAGTTCATAAATGTTTACCATTTCGAAACAATACAGTAGCATATTCTAGCTAGTAAAGGCACAGAATTAGAGATTTAGAAAAAAAAGTGTTATATTGGAACTAGCACAGGTAAGGTATTCTGCCTCTTCCAACACTCCCACTTATTGATGGTTTAAAGAGTGCAAATATTGACAGATGGCTTGTTTCCCCGGAAATAAGGTTATTTTGTATATCTATGTAAGTCGTTATGTCTACCCATTCTTGTAGCGTGTCATTCCATTGCATTAGTCTTAAGGCGTTTTCTTCTTCTTGTGTCATATTGGAGTCATCGTAAATAATTCTAATCCTTATTATGCCCGAATAGTTGGCTGTTGTCTTGATGTCGTAGTATTGTTCTGCTAACTTGAAGTCGAAAGCAGGTTCTGGTCCAATCACGGTTTTATTTACAGTCGTAGAGCCTTCTGCTGTAACCTTTTCAAAAACCAAGTTAACATCATCTGTGGGAAACACAGTAATATTTTCTCCCTCCGTGGTTAGAGGACCGAACGGACCCATGAGAGGGTACAAATCCTTGTTATTTTCATCGATAACATATGGAACATCTCCTATTCCGTCACTCCCAGTGTCATTCTGATAAAGACCTCGATACAAGTCTACGCCAGTATAGACACTCCAATAGTTACCACCAGAAGGATAACCATTGTCCCAGATGTTAACCCAATACATGGGTGGAACTTCTAAGACCTCATAGTCTACTTGTCGAGAATTGTTGACGAAATTGTTGTGCCAAATCAGGTTATTTACAGATGGATTGCCTCCAAGGCGAATTCCCACTCCGTTGTTTGATATTGTGTTATTGACCAAAATGTTGTTGTAGGAACCATCGAGATAAATTCCGAAGTTATTAGAGTAAATGTCGCTACTGGAAATCTTATTTCCATCCGAAAATTTAAAGGACAGCCCGTAACTCGTCGAATAGACATCTATATCTTTTAAGGTGATATTGCTTGAAAAAATGATCTGTATTCCCGCCGTTATGTTTATGTTTTTTATAATCGAATTAGTAGTTTGTACCAACAACAAGTTTGGTAGGTTGCTGCTAATAGCGTTAAACCTCTCGATGATTATGTTTGTGCAGTTCACGAATGCGAGGTACCCAATGTTGTGGAAAGTATCCGAATTAACCGTGAGGTTGCTTCTAGTAACCAAATAGTAAATATGTTTTCCATCAACCAGATTTGATGTATCTACGTCTTGAAAATAATGGGAAGATTTATAGCCAATTACTTCGAAGCGGTTATTAGTCAAGTTATTGTTACGAAGAACGTTATTCTCAGACTCCACGATCAAGATTCCGTCACCGTTTGAGTAAAGGTTATTGCCAAAAAGTGCGTTGCTACTCGATAATGCCGAAAGCCTTATTCCATACTCATTGTTTGATAGAGTGTTATACGCTAGGGTGTTGTTTTCGCTTCCCCAAAGGTATATTCCGAAATAGTTTGAAATCATATCGTTTGAGGCCAAGGTGTTGTTTTTTGAATGACTAAATCCAATTCCATGATTCTTGTTAGATAGAACAATGTTGCTTTTTATGGTGTTATTTCGGGAATTTTCAAGGAGGATTCCATAGCGATTATTTGAGACATTGTTATTTATTAGGAGATTATTGTCAGAGGAACCTAGGAATATTCCAGCAGAATTATATGACATGACGTTGTTTTCTACGCGGTTATTGGAGCTTTGAATCAGAATACCGTTGTCCATTGTATAGACCCATTCGTTACCACTTTTTTGTATGGTAAATCCGGTGACGGTTACATCGTTGGCTGTTACATTAAGCACTGTTCCAATGCCCATTCCATCAATGATTGTGGTGCTCTTGTCTTCTCCAATAAGTGACACAGTCTTATTTACAGCCACATGCTCGTAGTATATTCCTGCCCTAACGTAAATGGCGTCTCCTTCATTTGCATGGTTTATGGCTTCTTTAATTGTTGGATAATCGTCTGGAACTATTATTGGGATAGTAAATGTAATGTTTTTGATTGAAAATCCCCAAACCTTAAAGGTAAAAAGGTATTCTCCCGCTGGTAGATTCCCTAAATTGTATGTGTGAGATATTATAATCACCACTGGAAGGTCAACTCCCGTCCATCGCCAGATTCTCGCATCAACTGATATGTTATTTCTATCAACGATGGGGGTTCCCCAATCTGAAACATTAAATCCAGAACTTGCGAACTCTATTGAGACATCAACGTATGACGTGTCATTTTCTTTCCGATAATTAAGCTCTATTTGATTCGGATTAGGAACGCATGGAACCCATTGTTCCAGTTGACCTATAACGGCTATATTGGGAATGTTAAATGCTAACAACAGCATGCATAGGAGAAGCATCTTCATCATTATTCTTGATTCTATACTCTTAAACAATTCTTTCTCCTAATTAAAAATAGTTTAATCGAGAAATAACTCTTACGGACAATCTTCTGCTCTTATTGGTGCATGTTATTGTGTTAGAGTATGAGAGGATGTGTATGATGCCTATAGGCATTTTAATAAGCTTAGCCATAATATCTAAAGAATGATAAGTTATGTTTGAAGGTGAAAAAACCAGAGTTTTCTGGTGGGGTTTGATAATCTTCGGTTTAGCTTTATCAGGATTGTTTGCTACTCTCTGATACATGTTTATACTTTCTTATGGATATGATTATTATTGGCGATTTTTTACACCTTTGATTTTTGGCAGTATAGTTTTCTTGCTTATCGGGTTATACATGATGAAATCTGGCGTAAGAAAGGAAAAAGAAATCGACAGAGTCACCCTGTAATCAGGTGGAAATGTTGAGTTAATGCTTCGCTATTAAAGCTTAATAATCTGCTGGCTTAATAACCTGCTACTTATGGGCATGGAACTTCGGGAGAAAATGAAAGAAGAAACAGATAAATCGAAAGCTTCAGATTTAACATCATTTATAGCCTTTCTCCCCTTGGGCACACTCGCGGTTTATTTTCTTTATAAAAGTATCCCTCTTGTATGGGCTTTGTTAGCTGGAGTGCTTAAAGCAATATGCCTCATATCGTTTTATTCAAATTTATTGATGAAAGATGTTTTGTGGAGTATTTTTGGTCTCTGCGTTTTTATTATTGTCAGTTTGCCAGCTTACTTCAATACTTTAAAAGTGAAATCAAAAAAAGATGTTACTTGCAAACAGGGGAACGATCCTGATCAAGTGATTTTTTCAGAGCTTTTTAAAGCATGTTGTAATGAAGTATTTTCTGATTACAAAATCTCGTTGCTTTCAAACATTCCACTTGCAATACAGGTTTTAGTAGCTGGATCAGTTTTTTACTCGATTTTCGGTTTAGATTGGGTGTTGCATTCATTGGCGGGATTTAGCATTGGCGCTGTGTCTGTGAAGGCTTATAAAACTGCTGTAAGTACTTATGGCTACAACAAACTGACCTTCTACTTCGGGTTTGACTCTTCTAAGCCTGAGAAAAAGTGGGCTTCTGCAGGGTGGACTCTTTTCTGCTTGGTCGTTGTTACGGTGTCTTTTGAACTTATGGAGCGGGCAGCTCATTTCATGGCGCCAAACAATATGCTAAGAATAGGTTTAGAAACTCTTTGGAACTCGGCTGGGGACGCGATTTTCGGTATTTTTGGCGGAATGGTGGCATGGTACTTACTAGAACGCAAGCTCCATTGGGTTTAGCTTTTTGCGAAGAGTAATGGTTTAATATTATGTTTTCATGTTAACAAATGCTTTTACTACGAGGAGAGCTATTTGTGAAAATAAGGTGAAATCAGTTTGTCTTCTTTAAGTGACGCCGTAAAACGAACCAGTGACATGCTTAAGCTTGGCGCTTCGAGGCAGGTTTTGGATTACGAGCAAAGGTTCTCATTACTCAAAAATCTTTATGATGACCTGCTTTCAACCCTTACAATAATGAATTTTAACTGTAAAGATGCTGGCGAAACTGCTAAAGAGTTTTTCGGTGCATCTAGTGTTCGTTTTGCCGGTATAGATGGAACAATGTATTCGCGGCCGCTGTTTGATTTGGTGATTTTCTTTGGGGGCGCTTATGCATCAACTGGCACCATAACTTTTTCAGAAAAAGATAAGCCCATAGTTAAGTATGATGAAAAAACTGTTCAGCAAGGCGCGGGCATATCAAGCGTTGTTCCAGTCTACGTTAACGAAATTCCGGATATTGACCAGACATTTTTTGATGTTGAACAGCCCGGAGAAATCAGTTTAGGTAAGCCGTTGATGGATGAATCAATAATAAGTAATGCCACGATTGCGAATTGGATAATGACTTTCGCCGAATATTACCTTGCTTATAGGCTTGCCACAGACCCAAACCAGAACATGCGCATCATTCTTTTGGATAGGAGTTTATCTATTGAACGGGCAAGTCTCCTCTATGACACTTCAAAAAGCGATTTATGGAAAGCGAAAAGCAGCATAATTGGATACAAAATTGATAATGAACCATTCGACATTAACGATTTGACCATTGCCAGGCAATACGTTTGCAATCAAGCTTTAGGTTTGCCGCCTCCAAGGGCTGACTACCTACGCTACGCAATAATGGATTTAGCAAAGCGTAAAGGAGCTTTAACCAAAAAGCAGGTTTTAACAGAATTTGGCATAACCGACGAAAAAAGAGCTAGAAGGGTGGAGCGATACCTTAAACACTTGGTTAAAAAGGGCATTTTAAACGAGAAAAACGAGATTTACACCTTGAATCTGAAATATGCGACAACTTGGGAACGCATCAAAAAGCTTGTAACAAACCTAGGCGACCGATTCTTTCATGCAAAAACCTCAGAAACGGAAACATCCAACTTGATGAAAATTTTGAAAGATGGAAAAGAACATTGGTTAACAACCCTTGACATCGCCTTTCTTACACTTTTCACGTTGCACATGCTTATGGAAGAATGCTGGAAAAGTCACATTTTGCTAATAGGCATCACGAAGGACACTGCCGCAAGGGACTTCAAAAGGCAATTAATCCCAATAATGCACAATGAAGGCATATTAAAAACAGCCATATCGCAGGAAGAGTTTGAAAAACTACCGAACACAGACCGAATGATACTCCAATCAACCAGCATATTCAACCCAGAAAAAATTAAGCCTCCGTGGAGCATAATCGAATACGATTCAGCCTTCAGAACAATGGTTCCGGATAGGCAAGGTCGCAGGGGTTATGTTTCTGGGGCAATAAAAAACAAAATTGGCCTCGAGAAGACTTTTCTTAAGATGTATGTGCAGTTGAGCCAAGCCAAAACAGATTCTATGTTAAGGAGCAATGTCCTATTGATAGACCGTCTAGTCTATCCGCAATATGATTATAAACCTGAAAATGTTGTGGAGTTTTGGAATGAACTAAGCGATCGCACAAAGGAACCTGTTGAAACAATTTTGTTTATGGATAAAAAGGTTCAAAACAAGTTGCAAAACTTGGCTATGATTGTTTTGGCTGCTATGGCCCCGTCTAGTATTCCGGAAGCTTTCGGTCACAACAAGCCCTTGTTCATTGCGGATAAGATTGCTAAGTGGAATTACAGCCAATTCAAGTGTGTTGTGGATACTACTGCGGATTGGATACTCAATAATCATAAATTGAGGAAGTTCATATTTTATATGAGCACTTTTAGAGAGAGGAGAACCGCAATTGAAGCCGCAAGAAGAGAACACATTTAGTGTTATGTGTGTGCGTGCAACGGTGTTAGGCCCCTCTATTTGGAGCCAAATAGTGTTGGGGGTGATTAACTATTGACTTCGCAAAAAGATAGAATATTTAACGAGTTCTGTTTCACGGATTTCGATGGCAAATTCCAAGCTAGGCTGGCTGCTGTTATTCCAAGATTTTTTGGTGGTGCTGAGGAGACTAAGCTTTCGGGCACGAGCGCCCGCTATCAGTGTCGTGCCAAAGTTGAGTACCAAAAGGATTTGATGGGGGTTTTGGAGGAGGGTATGCTTTTGGCTGTTAAGAATTTTAAGCAGGCGATGGGGCAAGGTGAGGAGAGGTTTACGCTTATGGAGATTAGCCGTGTTTGGCCTGAGCATTTTGGTTTGCGTGGTTTGTCTGATCATGGTTATTATCCGATGCAGTTTGAGATTATTGAACAGTCTGAGGAGGATTGGCAGACGGATGACAGGTCTACTATGATGATTCAGATAGACGCTATTCCAATAAATTATGATTTGATTTTGAACAAGGAGTGTGAATTTGAGTTTGTTAAAGGTTTTTCATATCCAGTCGTAGGAAGCTCCGCTTATTTGCTAAATAGTGAAATGATAAATCGCATGTATAATCAGAAAATAGCTGAAAAATTTGGCATAGACACATCTAAGACTGTTGAGGATGCGAGGGCTGATCCGAGGCTTGGTTTAATCAAAATGTTTGAAGCAAGCAAAACAGTCATTCCTATCTATGTTGATTTTGAGAAACTTGTTCGTTATCACTTTGGCGTTTTTGCTTTCACTGGTGGTGGAAAGAGCAATTTGATGTCGAACGTTCTTAGACGAATTTTGGCGCACACTGACAACACGAAGATCATAATTTTTGACATAAGCTGCGAATACATATTCCTTATGCTGGATATGCTTGCTGATCCAGCGTTTTCAGCAAAAGTTGTTGTTGAACATAAAATCGACTCGATTGAACAGTTTTTCAATTCTGTTGTTAAGCCGAGAGAGTACGAGGCTGATGAAAGAATTAAGGCGGGATTGAAGTGCATTATAGAGCAGGGTAAGCTTGCGTATTACACGCGACCTAAGCAGACGATTCCTACTTATAGTCAATTCTCGGATGAGCTTAGTGCTCAGAGGAAAGACAGCGTGGACAAGCCGCATTATATGAACGCTATCGACAGAATTCACGATGCTATAATTGAGTATGTGGAAGAACATGGTTTGAGCGAAAACCAAGAAGTTAGCGAGGATTTCGTTGGATACGTAGATCAGCTTGCCACGGAAACCATACAGCAGTTTAAAGTTCACGAAAAAAGTGGGTTGTATGCGTGGGCTACTACAAGAAGTGCAATCTTGGACATTATTAAAAAGAAACGGGAGAGAGAAAAGGAAGAAGTCGGCGGACTGACGGCAGAAAAAATCCGTGAGCTATTGGAAGATAAAACGACACGTCTTGTTTGTGTTTCAATTTCGGACCCGTTCACGATAAAGGATTTGGTTATTACTTTGACGCATGATTTGCTTGTTCGGAGAAAGCGCAGGTTCCAAGTTAAGCCTTATGTTCTGCTTGTTTTTGACGAGGCACAAGAGTTCATTCCAAGCGGTGCAGGAGGAATTGATGCTAAGTGTTCTGGGCATGTTGAGACTTTGCTTAGGCAGGGGAGGAAATATGGTTTGGGCGTTTGCATAGCTACACAACGCATTGCTTATTTAAACACGAACGCTTTGCAGCAACTGCACACGTATTTTGTTGGCACTTTGCCACGTCCATACGACCGCGCACTTGTCAGCGATACGTTTATGATAGATAAGGGCATATTGGAAAAGACGTTGGAGTTTGCGCCGGGAGAGTGGCTTTTGTCAAGTTACATAGCTACAGGTATAGAAAACGTGCCCATATTCATTAAAGCAGATAACGCAGAAAACGAAATAGAAAAACACCTAAAAGAAACCAGATCAGAATAATTTTCCAGGTAAAGCGTTGGCTTACCGAAAGTGGTCTAGTTCCACAAGTCTTTTATTCACTGATCTATCACAACATCAAATTGGTACTCTTTGAGCATTCAATCCCCAGAATGAGGTGATGGAAGCACAACGTTCGAGGAATACATAATAATAATGTTCATAGTAACCGTATGTGGCGGATTGGTGATGTATTGGATCACTTCAGCAGCTGTAAGGGCCCCAGGAAGAGCATTGCAAACCAAATTTGTAAGTATCGGTTACTCAAAGGCAAGAAGAAGGAAGACATTATTGCCGTGGTTGGACCCCCGAACTCAATCAGTGCAACTCCTGATGGAGGGCAGCTTCTACAGTGGATATCTACTGGCTATCACATAGTAATAGTATTCGATGCAAATGGTATCTGCCAAGGCGTGACTCATGAGACATCAGTCTGACAACTGTTAGAAGACGCAAAAAGCACTCTTACTACTTAGGTTAGAGATTGATTTCACAACTATTCTAAAGCAATTCTACCATGTTGTCTTCATGAATTACTATGAAGACCCCTAAATCGGAAAACAAATCCGTTGTTATATATAACATCGCGCGCGCTTCGTAGTACATGCGATATTATAGGCAAATTATTTATTCGAAAAACTCTGATTAGAAAATCATGTCCGAATTCGATAGACTCGTAAAACCTCTATTGACGGAACAAGATGAAGAGTATCAGATGCTTATTGAGGTTGCAGAGGAATACTTAGAGCAGAATAAGGAGAAGACGCCACAAAACAAATCTGGAAAAGCAACCGAGATTGTAATCCGAGAACATCTTTTAAGAAGACATTTCAACATTACGTTGAATCCCAACGTGAAAATCTTAGGGTCAGACATAAAGAATGATTTGCTTCTATTAAGACCCACAATTAACCCAAATCAAAAAGAGTATTCACCGAATGAAGTTGATATGGTTATTGAAATTAAGAATAATGCTGTTGCTAATCAGTCAAGAATCATAAAGGAAAACTTTGATGAGTTGAAAGAATTATCTCCGAATTTGCGTTTTGGTGTAATCGTTCTTTCCGAAAGAAAAGGATACACGCATGAAATAACAGATAAAAAATTAGGCGATGAGAAATATCGTTCCTTCACACTGGTTTCAAGACGTGTTTATCCCGAAGTTGGTGGACTCTACAGTAAAAAGGCAATTGCTGACATGTTGGAAAAAAAGGAAATGAAGAAGACAGGTGAATGGGAAAAGTTCATTTCCTATTTAAGAAGTAAATAGGTGAATGTCATGTCTTCAAAAGGTGACTACAAAACTTTTAAGCCAACTATTGACAGAATCTTGCGACAAGCAAAACAAGAAATTGATTTAGAGAAACGGCTTAATCCCAATTCTGTTGTATATAGAAATGCAATTGAGAAACGTGCTGTGGAATTGGCAAAAGCAGAAAAACAGCGATTAAGCACGAAATTCAACGTGACAACAGGTAACGAATTCTACAGGTTGTTTCAACTTGACCTAACCGAATTTATCAAGGAATTAGAATAGAACTATCTTTCATCTGTTTTTCGAACAACTACGTGATTAGTGTTACTTAGTGACCTTCAGTGAAATCGGGTATAGAAACGGAACAAAAGCCCGATGTTATATTAAGGTGGGTCTAGTCTTTTTGAGAGCAACAGTACTGCTCGTGAATTGCCAACCATGGATTTAGGTTCTTATTGATAGATATGTCCTATAGGGTTTGAAGCCAACCTTAGAATATGCTCGCACTGCTGGAACATTGTCCGCTATGACATGAATCAACGCAATCGGAGACCTCTTCAAAATCTCTTCAACAAGCCCAGACACAATCGACGTAGCATACCCTCTACCCCTATAATGCTCATCAGTGGCTACAACTCCAATGTTACTTGCAAAATCCCCAAAACGAACGTTACCAACAGAAACCAGCTTACCTTCCAGTTTTATGCCAAGCCAGAATACGTTTTGCCATCTCTGTTTCAGCTGTTCCGAGGCAGTTTCGCCCCACCATTCAGGGTCGCATCGTCTCATCAGAGCCGCAACTTCCTCCGCGTCCCCAACATCAAGCCTCACTGGAGCTTCAGTCAAGCAAACGTGCTCCTCTCCTCGATTCAACCGCATCAACACCATATCCTGCCTAACACGTGGCTTAAACTTCTCACAAACAATGTCTTCGCAGTCAAGCGGCGCCTGCAACTCAACCCTCTCAAAATCAGCATACTCAAGCAACTTCCGCACAGCCTCTCGACTGCCTCTAAACTGGACAATATAATCAGCAAAAACCAACAGCGAACCCACGACTTCCTTTCCTTCAACGGCCAAAAATATCTTCGTCTGCTCCCTTCGTTGAGTCCAATCAAGTATGAAAAAATAGTAATCTATCGGGTCGCAGTTCACGTAATTCCAGAACATCTGCTCGTAGCCATCAGCCACAGAAACAATTTCCACACTATATTCTCCAAACAGACAATATAGAGTAGGTTGAAAAGATAAGATTTGAGAATCTACGCTGCTGCCTTGGCTGGTTGCGTCATTCCACTTTTCTTAAGCAGCTTATTCCATCTCTCATCCGTCGTCCGCTGTATTTCGTCTAGCATTTTCTCGAACTTTGGCGTGAACAAATGCCTAAAGCGCCCTTGCACCTGCAAATATTCCTTCAATGGCTTCTTCTTCTGGGGAGCTAATGCCATAACTTTGCTTGGTGCAGAAAGTTGGTATTCACCGTTTACGGCTTCCCAAAGTGGGAACACGCATGTCTCGACTGCTAAGCGTGAAAGCTCTATGGACTTGGCTGGGTCGCTTCTCCACCCTCTTGGACATGGCGCAAACACATGTAAGAACGCTGGACCTTTAACTTCTATCCCTCTTCTCACTTTTACAAGTAGGTCTCTCCAGTAATAGGGCGATGCTGTCGCTACGTAGGGCATGTCATGAGCCACCATAATATCAGCAATAGGCTTCTTGTTTTCCAACTTTCCAGGCATAACTGTGCCAGCGGGCGAAGTAGTCGTAGACGCTCCTAACGGCGTTCCACCACTTCTCTGAATACCTGTGTTGTGAACCACAATTCCATCGGCAATGAAGTTATGCTCTCCTTCCACTCTTAAGTCCAAGGTGGGCTCCTCACCCACATACCTTGTACACTTTACTTTTTCCATCTCAAAATGTTCATTTCCTATTAAGAAATTTTGATACCCGTATTGAGCCGGATATTTCTTTATATTCCATTTTCTTCTTTTACTAAAGCATATATAGCCATACTCTGCGTCTTTTAACAGCTTTCTACCCACACATTTTGTTCCTTTCTTCTTTTCTT
>Ga0315312_1000642_pt1 | contig 36541 bp, 33 predicted proteins | sample TDP7_MG_FD_203629 | JGI IMG/M metagenome (GOLD analysis project Ga0315312, IMG submission 203629) | Freshwater sediment microbial communities from Lake Towuti, South Sulawesi, Indonesia - TDP7 | ecosystem: Environmental > Aquatic > Freshwater > Lake > Sediment | place: Indonesia: South Sulawesi... | reverse complement strand
TGTTTTAAAATACACATAGGTGCGGGGGAAGAGATACACTCTACCGTTTAATTCTACCGAAACCTCTCGTGGTATCTATAAAACCTAGCTCCCTGTTTTGCGTCACTCCCGGACCGTTTCGATGATGTTTAACATCCGACTTACAGTTACTATTTTGATCTCCTTAAATTCCCCCAATGAAAGCAGATGCTTGTCTCCAGATATTATGTAGTCCGCTTTACCGTCATGGGCCGTCCTCAACACCATATCGTCGTCAGGATCTTCCTTGATTACATTAAACTTGGACCTGACCTTGATTATGTTCGCGATGCTTCCGATGGCCCTCAGGAAGGTTATTGTGTCGTCTTCTCCAACATATCTCCTTATTCTCGGGTCGTCGGTGATTTTGATGAACTCCTCCAGAATGTTTTTAGAAGTGACTACTCGAATGTTCTTTTTCGCAAGCTTAAAAATCAGCTCCCTTGGCTTTCCAGATTTAATTAGGGCAGATACTAGAACGTTTGTGTCGAGGACAACTTTCATCCCACGACCTTCACTAAGCCTTCACCCTGTGTTTTTGGATTATTGCTTCTATCTCTTTATTAGTCAGTTCACCATATTTAGCAATCTTGATGTCAACTCTTTTGTAAATGTCTTCCAGCTCTTTTGCTACATCGGGCACCTTTAGCTTCTTCATTATCACCGCATCTTCATAACCGTACACAATAAACTTTGTTTTGGGCCCAATGCCTAGTTTTCTCCTTATGGGTTTAGGTATCACCACCTGCCCCTTGCTGCTGAGAACGACCACGTCTGGTTTTTCATACCGTTTCATGGCACCACATGTTTAGTCTTACTTTCCTACCTATAAAAGTTTGGGTTAATTTTGGCTTGGATGTTGTTATTGTACTGAACTGGTGCGGCATTATGAGTTTGAAAATACGCAATTTCTTGACTATTTCTTCCTTGAGCCACTCTCGCGGCTCCTCCTTCGAAACCAATTTGCCCGGTTATAAAGGACCTCCGCTCAAAGGTATGGCGGGAAATGTGTTAACAAATGAGGAGTAAGAAGGAGCAAATGTTTCGATCAGGTGGGCAGAGAAGTTAAATGTATGTTTAAGAATTTTAACTAAAGGTGGGAACTTGGTCAAAACCATAACGATCCGGGACGACGTCTACCGGAAGCTCTCAGCGGTTAAGGGGAGGGACGAGAGCTTCAGCGAGTTCCTCGAGAGGCTTGTCGAGGGGGCTGACTCGATAAAGACCCTGAGGAGGCTCAGGGGGATTGTCGAGTTCAAGAGCGGGGAAAAAGAGGAGCTGCTCGCGGAGATCAGGGCACGCAGAGCCGAGCGGAGACTATGATAGTCCTCGACACCGATGTTTTGATAGAGATATTCGACAAAAATCAAGGGGAAATTTTCACCTACTCGATCAACTGCACATCCTTGAGTTTCCCCAAATGCTCGTCGGAGGTCACGATTTTTGCCATGCAGAAATCCGCGGTCGCCTTGACAATCGCGTCTGCCATCGAAAGCCCGTGCTCCAAGCTTATTTCGGCGGCCTCCATCGCGAGCCTGTCGTCGAGCGGCACTGTCGTCGTGTAGCCCATGATGCGGGCGCAGGCTTCGGTCGCGAGCTCCTCCCCAAGCTCCTGCTTTACTCGCCTGTAAACCTCGTAGAGCACGATCGTAGGGGTGAAGTGGGTCCGCCCGCTCGCGTTCGAGATGTGCGGCTCGTACTTGTCAGCCAGGGTGCCCCCGGTGAAGTACTCGATCCACCCGCAGGAGTCAACCAAAACGTTCGCCTTCATCCCTCAGGCCCTCCGTGGAAATTTTCCTCCCAAGGAAGCCCTTCGCGTCCCTCGCGCTTCCGAGCCTGACGAGGTAGATGACGTTGCCCCTCTCCATCACCACCATCCGCTCGCCCGGCTTTATCCCCACCCGATCCCTGACGCTCTGGGGGATGACCACCTGAAATTTTGGGGATACGGTTACGGTATCCATATCATTACCGTAAAACAATTTCCATATCGATGTATTTAAAGTTTTGCAGGGACTCGCGAGCGCCTTGTTGTTTGTCGTAACGCCTCCCGCCAAGGCCTTGGGCGGGGGTTGTTTATTAGGAAGCAAATCCGGTCTGTGTGCAGCTGTGATGTTCGCCAAAGCGGCCAGCTAAATACAGACAGAAAAATTATTTCTTTCTAACCAAATTCTCGATCGCGTCGACGAAGATCGTGTCGATCCGCACATGGAAACCTTTGTAGTCGAGCGAATAAGTCCGGGTCCGAGAGTCGAACTCTATCAACCGAAGTTTCCTGAGCTTGGTGATGTAATACCTCAGCTGCTTTTCGTTGAAGCCTGTTGCACGCATTAGGTCTCCGAGTTTGCAGGATGCACCCCCATAGAAGCATTGCAATAGCTTCAACACCTGTTCGGGGCGTTTGGTGGAAACGAGTCGTGCCACGTCCTCGAGTGACATCGATATCAGCCTCGAAATTATGATTAGGAGCATTCTTAAATATGTTTTGAAGTTCGAGGAAAAAGGGTGTAAAATGCTCCTTTTGCCGATTTTGCACGAACTTCTCCTTCGCAGCATTCTAACCTATGTTTTGGAATGGAGTATTTGGTGCGCCCCAAATGGGAAAATTTTGAAAAGCGTGGAGGGGGGCGAAATTCCCTTTTGAGGAATACGCTCCCACGATGGCGAACGTTCGCCGTTCGGAATTCATCACGCGGGTGGGTAACCCATTACCTCCGCGACGACCTCGTCGATTTTTTTTATGAGTTTCTTTGCGAGCAGCACGACGTTCGGAGGCTTCTCGGTTAGGGCCTCGAGATTTTTCTTGAAACGACCCAACTCCCTGGAAACCTTTTCTTTGGCCACCTCTTCCCTTAGGCGCCCCTTGACCTCTCGCTCGTAGAGCTGGTCTACCTTCGCCTCGGCTTCGGCCAAGCTGACGAGATCGATGAAGTTCTGTATGGCCTGGGCAACCTCTGAACCGAGCTCCGTCAAATTCACCAGCTTGATTCTCCCGGTCTCCTTGAAACTGACCAACTTGAGCCTCTCCAGTTCGGCCAGTACATTTAGAATATGCGCATAGGTGCCGTTGATCTCCCTCGAGATTATCGCCGTGTAAAGCGGTTTATTTTCCTTCTTTAGTAAAATAAGGATTTTTACTGGCTTCTCTTGTAAAAATAAGTCTTCTACACTCCTCTTCAATTCTTTTTCCAAGGAACCCCTCTCCTCAAAATGTATACTATTTAATATCTATTTAAGTTTATCTATACTTTAAAATATATTTTCTAATAACTATTAAGGGAAATTTCTGGACAAAAAAAATTTAATAACTCAAAAGCCGATTGCAAAGCACGACGAGATAGGAGGATGATTGGGTGGGGGAGATAAGAAAACCCAAGATAATAACGACGCCGCCGGGCCCGAAAGCGAGAGCGTTGATCAAGCGGGACCACGCGGTGACCTCGCCCTCGCTGACGCGCACCGCCCCGCTCGTGGGCGTCGAGGCTGATGGAGTGTGGGTGAAGGATATCGATGGAAACGTCTTCTTGGACTTCAGCTCTGGCATAGCCGTGACCAACGTTGGACACCGCCACCCCAAGGTGGTGGAGGCGATCAAGAAGCAGACGGACAAACTCATCTTCGTCAACAGCTGCGATTTCTACACGCTCCCCCAGGTGGATCTCGCGGAGCGATTGTTCGAGGTAACGCCGGGCAATTTCAAGAAGCGGGTATTCTTCTCGAACTCGGGCACGGAGGCCGTTGAAGCCGCCCTCAAAATCGCCCAGTGGCACACCCGCAATTTTTACGTGCTCGCCTTCATCGGGGGATTTCACGGGCGAACGATGGGCTCCCTTCAGCTGACGACCACGTCCATCCGCTCGCGCCGTCACTTCAAGGGGATGATGCATGGAGTTTTCCACGTGCCATATGCTTACTGCTATCGCTGCGCCTTCAAGCAGACCTATCCCGATTGTGGATTGTGGTGTGTCGACTACATCGAGAAGATAATGTTCAAGAAGGTGATTCCGCCCGACGATATGGCTTGCATGGTCGTCGAACCGGTTCAGGGTGCCGGCGGTTACATAGTTCCTCCTGATGGATACCTGCAGGCCCTCGCAAAGCTCTGCGCTAAGAACAACGTGATTTTCGTGGCGGATGAGATTCAGTCGGGCCTCTGTCGCACGGGCAAGTGGTTCGCGTGCGAGCATTGGGGGGTCGAACCAGATATAATAACGATAGGGAAGGGGATAGCTGGCGGCCTGCCATTCGGGGCGACCGTCTCGCGGGCGGAACTCATGGACTGGGAGCCCGGAGCCCACGAGAACACGATGGGCGGTAGCCCTGTCGGATGTTCATCAGCACTCGCCGTCCTGGACATATTGAAAACAGAGCAGCTCGCCGAAAATGCCGCCGAGGTTGGCGAGTACCTGCTCAAGAGATCCAAGGAGCTCGCCGAAAAACACGAGCTGATCGGCGATGTCCGAGGAAAGGGAATGATGATCGGCATCGAGTTTGTCAAGGACAGGGAGACGAAGGAGCCAGCCGAGGCTGAAAGGGATAAGGTCATGACCAAAGCCTTCGAACGCGGTCTCATGCTCCTCGGCGCTGGGGTGTCCTCGCTAAGACTTGCCCCGCCGCTCATCCTGACGCGTGAACAAGCCGATGTCGGGATGGAGATAATCGAGCAAGCCTTGAAGGAACTCAGTAAATCCCCACGGTGAGCCCACGCCAGGAGATTACCTAACGCCCGCCCTCTATGCGTTTGGGCTCATCATGGCCGGAATCGTCATACAATACATCGGAATCCTGAGACCCATCACGAGGCCCGCGTTCCGCCTCCTCAACGTGGGGATCCTTTGGGTGATGCTGCCGACTGTGGTCTTCGTCTCAATAGCCCGCTACAGCCTAGACCAGATTTTAGGGTTTGGCAACGCGGCGGTTTTTGCCGTCATGGGGCTGGGCGTTTGTTTCGTGTGGTCGGTGGCGCTCTCGCACCTCATGCGCCATGACCGAAAAACAACCATCGCGGTCGCCCTGAACTCCTCGTTCATGAACTGTACCTACCTCGGCCTCCCCATGGTATACGCCTTGGTCGGAATTGATGGTTTGGGACCTGCCAGCCTTTACGCGGTGTCGATAGGGATCCCGCACCTAGTCCTGGGGGTGGCTCTCGCCTCGTCCGCCAGCAAGCGAGCTGTAAGCCCTCGGTTCGTGTTAAAAAACGTGTTTATTTTTCCCGCAACCGTAGCACTCATAACGGCGCTGCTATTCGTCGGTTTTCAGGCTTACTTGTGGGATGTTGCACGAGATACATTTGACGTTTACCTCGCCAAGCCATTCTTCGCCCTGATGCTCCTCTTCGTCGGCTACCACATGCCCCTCGTCAACCCGCGCAAGTACGTATCGAAGTTGGTCACCGTGGGCACGATAAAGTTCTTGGTGTGCCCGCTCGTGGTCTTCGCGATAATAGGGATGGCCGGATTAAGCGTGGCCACCGACATCTCACCAAAACCCTCGCTCATTCAGGCGATGATGCCGCCCGCCGTCTTCAACTTCTTCCTCGCCTACAATTTCAAGCTGGACCTCAAGCTCTACGGGGCGATGGTGTTCTACCCCACCCTTTTTTCCCTATTCGTGGCGCTGCCTCTCATGATTCACTTCATTTTTTAACCGGCTCGCCCGCTTCTGAAAAGGGAATCTCATCGCACAACAGCGAGCGCAGCACTCGGGGGAGTTCCTCTATTTTAACCCTGACTTGACTCATCGAATCCCGATCTCGAACCGTCACCGTCTCTTCCTTGAGCGTCCGATGGTCGACCGTGATACAGTAGGGCGTCCCCACCTCGTCGGCGCGCGCGTAGCGGCGCCCGATGGAGCCGGCGTCATCGTACTCCACCATGAATCCCCTTAACTTCAAACCTTTGAGCACCTCCAAGGTCTTTTCAGGCATGCCAGCGCGGTTGAGCAAGGGGAAGACGCTGACCTCGATGGGGGCCAGCTCCTTTTTCAGCCGGAGGTACTTGCGGTCCCTCTCCGACACATACGAGTGCTCGAGCAAGCAGTAAAGTGGACGATCAATCCCGTAGGAGGGCTCCATCACGTGGCAGAGCACCTTTCGCTTTTTATCCGCGGAAAATACCGTCATGTCCTCCTTGCTGAACTCGGCGTGGCGGGAGAGGTCGTAGTCCGTGCGGTAAGCAAGCCCAGCGATCTCAACCCAGCCGAAACGTTCGGTAAAAACCTCGGCATCCCAGGTCTCGCTCGAATAATGGGCCCGTTGCCCGGGGGTTTGCTCCCTGAAGCGAATCACCCCATTTGGGATGCCTAGGTCTCGCAGGAAGCGCTTGGTGAGCGCGATGTAGTAGGCCATGAGCTCGTTGCAGACCATCTTTTGCTCGACCGCCTGCTTGGCCGTCGCCTCGGTCAACTGCTCTTTGTCCTTGATCTGATCGCACGCCCGCCAGAGCCTGAGTTGTTCTCCAGCAAGCTCGGAAAAACGTGAGTGGTGCGGGTCCTCGGGGTCGAAGAAGACCTCTGCCTCCGCCATCGTGAACTCGCGAAGCCTTATGATGCCTTGGCGCGGGGAAATTTCGTTGCGATAGCCCTTGCCGATCTGCACCACCCCAAATGGCAGCTTACCCCGCGCATAGCGCTGGAGCCGTTTGAAATCGATAAAGATTCCCTGAGCGGTCTCGGGCCTCAGGTAACCCACGCGCTGGCTCCCCGGTCCGATCGCCGTTCGAAACATCGCGTTGAAATCGAAAATTTTCCCCAGCTCGCCTCCGCAATCCGGGCAGCGCACCTTGTGTTTGCTGACGAACCGATCCATCTCCTCCTTCGACATCCCCTCGATGTCCTTGCCCGTCTGTTCGAGTGCCAAGTCCACGATCCTGAATGCTGACCCACACTTCTGGCACTCGACCATCGCATCGACGAAGTGGTTGACGTGCCCGCTCGCCTTAAGGACTTCCTCGGGCACAACACTCGGCGAATCTATCTCGAAGAACCCTTCTCGAACAACATAAAACTCACGCCACTTCCCGATGATCTTGTTTTTTAGGAGCGCACCGAGCGGTCCAAAATCGTAGAAACCTGCCAAACCGCCATAGATCTCGAACGAGGGCCAGACGAACCCGCGCCGCTTGGCGAGTTCCATAACTTCTTCGTGTTTTTTGGCCACCGCCTCACCGCAATTGGAAGCGTTTTAAAAGCCTAAAAAAGTAAGTATCGCTACTCTGCCAAGGCGCGGAGCAGATCGACATCTCGCACGATGCCTATGAGCTTGCCCTCCGCGGACAAAATGGGAGTCTGCTCGATTCGATGCTGCCGCATGAGCTGCGCTACCCTGCTAATGGGGGTCTTGCGCGTTATCGTCACGAGCTCCTTCGTCATCACGTCTCGCACGAGCTTGTCCGGGATCTTCAGCTGCCGCTTGGTGATGTAGATTCGGTTCTCGCTGTCCCATGTCCAGCTATCGCCCTCGCTCCGCCCTGCCATCTGGCTCATTCGTGACTCGGTTTCAACACCACTCACCTTGAGGATATCCGAGTCATCGATGATCCCGACCAGGTTGCCGCTCTCGTCGATCGCGGGCAGAGCTCGGAAGCCGGAGAGGCCCATGATCTCCACCGCGGCCCTCAGAGGAGTCTCATCCCACACGGCGATAACATGTGGGCGCATGAAATCGAATGCCGGGCGCTCCACACCCATCTCGGCGATCGCGCGGTAGATGATGTCCTGGACCGTGATTATCCCGACGAGTTCCCCGTCCTTTAAAACAGGTAATCTTCGGACGCGAGCCTTGAGCAGACGATTCGCTGCCTCCTCGAGCTTATCGTCTATCGAAACCGTAGGGACGTCGCGGTCGACAAGCATTGCGAGTTGATCCTCGGCGGGGTTCTCGAACAACCTGCGGAGCGTCACCATCCCAACGAGCTCATCGGTGCCCCGCTTCACCACTGGGACCGCGCTTGCGCCTATTTTCCTCAAGAGGTCGAGCGCCTCAGCTCGTGTGCCAGGCACCTCTACCCACTTGACCTCCTTGGTCATCACATTTTTGACTTGCATGCCTCCTCATCCACCATTCGCTACGCTAGTTAACTCCTCAAAATACAATTCTTTCTCGACGTTTGGGCTTATAAAATTTTGCCGCTGGCGTAAATCGCTCGGATGTTATCTGCCCGCGCTCGGTTGACCAATCCCGAATGCACGTTGGTGAGGCTTGTGAGATTGTTTCCACGGGTGAACACCATAAACGTCGCACTACCCCCTTCCTCAATGGGACCCCACGGTAAATTGAAAAGTTTTAGAGGTTCAATCGTTGCGGCTTTAAGGAGTCTGCGCGCCTCCTCGCCACCCACTGCTGGATCGGCGCGGCGCATGCATGCCCAGGCGAATGAGAGCTCCTCGAACATGTCGGGCTGGCAAACCATCGCATTGTCCGTACCGATACAAAAACGAGTGTTGGTTGCGAGTGCGAGGTGGATGGGGGGAACACCGACCCCCAGCAAGCTGTTAGCCCTAGGGCAAAACACAACGGGGACATCATTCTTTTTGGCTGAAACGAAATCCTCCACGTCCGCGTGGGTCGCATGAACGATAAAGGATGGGCGGAGTTCAAGTGCTTGCTCAACTTCATCTCGGGCAGACTTTAACTCGGCAACATGAACCGAGAGAAATTTCTTCGCCCGCCTGGTTTGATCAGCGATTAATCGAAGCTGCCCCTCATCGAAAGCGTCCAGCGAAGGCAAACCGATCCCATCTGATTTTTTCAAAACAATGCCTAGTTCTTCGAGCGTGGACGGGCGCCCCATGATAATTGATTTTATCGATCTGTGCGATGCCTCCCGAAGGAGCTCGACCCCTTTCGCTCCACCCTCCCTGAAATCGCAGTGGGCTAGAGTGCCGGTGCGAAACATGTCCTGAAGCGTCGCGCGAATCGATGCGAGCAACTTGTCATACGGATGTGACTCCAGGGCAAGAAATTTCTCCCCACTTGGACCGACCACCTGAGGCTGTGTTCGGCCTAGGTAAAGCTCCTTAGCAATGGAATCGGCGACATGGGTGTGCGCGTTTACAAAGGGGGGCAAAATAAACCCCCGTTTTAGGTCGATCGCCCTCCCTGAGGGGGAGCCTTCGGAAATTTTTTCAATTGAGCCATCACGAACCACGAGGTAGCCCTGTGTAAGCTCGAGCTCCTCGCCCTCGAGGATGGTCGCGTTTGAAAGCACTCGCTTGACCATGGGGTGCCCGCTTATCAATCATAACTTTAAGGTTTATCAAACCTAGTTTGACCGAGGCCGATGGAATTAGTTGTGTATAACGCTCGGGAATGCGACCCGAAAAAGTGCACTGCGATGCGCTTACATCGATTTGGGAAAATTCGGATGACTTTCCAACCCCGCAATCTACCGAACGGTGCGATCTTGCTCGACCCGTTTGCGGAGCAAGCGCTCTCCAAGGGAGATGCGGAAATTGCAAGTCAGCGTGGATTAGTAGCGCTCGACTGCTCTTGGAAGCAAATCGAACAAATTCCCAGCCTCAGAAAGCGGATGGTGTCGCGAGCTCTGCCCTACTTGGTCGCCGCTAACCCCACGCACTACGGACGTCCTACTACGCTAAGCACTGCCGAAGCGCTTGCAGCAGCCTTGTTTATCTTTGGCGATGAGGCCCGCGCGAAAGAAATCCTAAACATTTTCAAGTGGGGGCTGACTTTTCTCAATCTGAACCGCGAGCCGCTCAAAGCTTACGCCCACGCCAAGGACAGCACTGAAGTCGTTGCCCTCCAGCGTCAATTCATGCCCCAAGAGGGATGACTAGGGAGTTTAGTTTATCTCCATCTTCGTCTTGGTTTGCCCCGGAACCTCGGACGCATCTGTTCACTCGGACGCATCTGTCCCCGCAGGTCGGAAACAACAACCTGCTCACCAAATGTATATATCTCATAACGCGGCTCGCTCGTTTCAAAATCCAAGACTTCGATCAACGGTCTCGCCAAGTCCGCCTCCATCATGCCGTACGGAACTCTGACCGCGGACCTCAGCGAATAGACGTTCCGGATTTCGCCATCCTTGATGAAAATCACGGTGTCGACGATCATGGGAATCATCCCGAGTTCTACTCGCCCAATCAATCTTTGCACGGCGTCGATTGCTCGCGTTGAATGCACCACACCCACCATACCCACCCCAGCCAAGCGCATGTCACTAAATATCTGAAAATCGCCCGTCTTTCGCAGCTCGTCATAAATTGTGTAATCTGGGCGCACGAGGAGAAGCAGGTCCGCCGTCTTCGCCATATCACCCTCCAGAGCGGTATATTGTGTAATTTCATCGCTCACTTGGAGGTCGCGGGGGGATTCCATCGTCTTGACTATTTTTCCCTGCAAGCGATAGAACTCCGCCAGCGCTTGGGCAAAAGTTGTCTTACCAGCGCCAGGAGGGCCAGCGATGAGCACCCCTTCCGCGCGTTCCCGCAATCGCTCCTTCAGCTTCTCGGACAATCGGTAGTCCTCTAACCGCACCCACACAACTGGTCGGACGGCGGTGATCTCAAATCCATCGCTGAACGGGGGGCGGGTAATGGCGATGCGGTATTCGCGGAACTGTATCATGCTAGCACCTTCACGCTCGAACTCAATGAAGCCATCAGGGTCGCGCGTGGCAAACTCGAGAATCTCGCGCGCTATCTCACGAAGCTCCGCCTCCTCGAGCGGCCTCTCATCCAGGACTTGAACTTTGAACCTGCCTGGGCGGCCGACCTTCGCCATGGGGCGCACTCGTGCCTTCAAGTGCACCGACATCGTGTTCTCGTCGAAGTAGTGCAGGAGCCTCGGCTTCTCCTCCACGCGCGATGGCTCGAAGTACTTCGTCTCCAGCCCTTCTATTCGCGCGACCTCGGCCATCACGGCATTACTCGTGAGGAGAGCCGCACCCTGGGCCCGAGCTATCTCTCGAACCACAGCATCGATGGTGCCAAAATCCGCACCCGCCATTTGCTCAACGCTTGGACGTTCTCCCGCGAAACTCAGTTCTATCTTTTCTTGCTTGGCTAACTCCTGCAGGCGTCTGAGCTCCGCGAGCCCGCTCAAGCCTGAATCCTTGCCCATCTTGGCTTGATGTTCGAGCTGGGCGACGACCGCGTTGGCTACAATAATCTCGCTGCCTGCTAGTTCACCCTCAACCAGCCGCGTCAGGAAACCGTTGATGATGATGTTTGCATCTGGGACGTATTTTGCCATTGTAATCAACGATAGTTAAGCATTCGAGTAATTAAAACCCCAGTTGTCTAGCGAAAAGACTTAAACTCCAGAAGCCTATAAAAAATTGGTGCTGAGATGCGCAGGCGAGGGGAAGAGATGCCCCCAACCGGTGCGGGACTGATCCGTTACTTCAGGGAAGAAGGCCACGGTATCAAAATCCCGCCAAAGGGTGTGATAATCTTCACCATTGCAGTCATCATTTTCGAGATATTCCTGCGTCTTTACGGCGAAGCCTTGCTCGGATTCTAGAACCGCCCAGTTTTGGCCATCTCCTCGAGCCGTCGAATTCGCTCCTCGGTGGGCGGGTGGGTTGAGAAAAGCCCCCTCATGCTGACCTTTGCGAATGGGTTGACGATAAACATGTGAGAGGTCGACTCGTTGCCACCCCGCATGGGCCTGTTCCTGACCGCCGATTGAAGGCTTCGCAGGGCACTCGCCAGCGCGAGCGGTTTGCGCGATATGCTGACACCATCGCGGTCCGCCTCATATTCGCGTCCTCGGGATATCGAGAGCCTGACTAACATCGCACAAAATGGTATCATAAATAACGCTAGGATGGCCAAAATCCCGGCTCCTCCCTCGCGCTTGCGTCCACCACCCGCAAATATCGAAAACCACATCACGTAAGTTATCACCGCCCCGATGATCGCCGCCATGGTGTTAATCAGCATGTCGCGGCCCTTCACGTGTGCAAGCTCGTGACCCAGCACTCCCTCTAACTCATCCTTGTTCAACAAACTCATCGCTCCCTGCGTCACCGCGACGACCGAATGGGAGGGACTACGCCCAGTTGCGAACGCGTTTGGTGTGTCTGTGGGGATGATCGCCACGCGTGGTTTCGGTAAGCGTGCACTCGAGGCCAGGCGCTCCACCATGCGATGCAACTCAGGCTCCTCTGCTTCGCTCACAATTTTGGCCCTATAGAGCTTCAGCACCCATCGGTCGGCAAACCAGTACATGCTAATGTTCAGCACCACGGCCATTATGAGAGCAAATGTGAAGGTGAAAACCAGGCTAATGCTGGTGAGGTACCCAGCCGCGATGCCGATCGCCAGCAAGAGCCCCGTAAGCATGCTTATAAGCAATGCGGTTCGCGTGGTTCCACTCATCCGATCGCCGAAATATATTATTCAACTTTGTTAAAAAACTTCCTCTAACCAATCCACTTTCCCTGGCCTGAGCGAAACTCTGCCATCCAGCGCATCCGAGAACAGTTTTACTGCGGCACCGGGTTTCAGTTTTGTCATGTCGATCTCGTAAACCTTACCCAAACCGTGTGCCTGAACGGCTTCCCAGAGGATTATGCTAAGGGCCTCGGATTCGACGTTGTCGCGAATTTTGGCCTTCGAGTACTTGCGAGCACGAAGGCACCGCTCGAGTACCCTTGGCCTGGCCCGCAGTACGATGATATGAGTGAGGTATTTTTTGGGCAGCAGGTGCGCCAGTAGACCATCGACGACTATCGGGCCACGAGAGGTAAGAATTGCGCGGACGAACTCCTTCCGCATTTTTGGGAGGTTGGCAATCTTCGTACCGTCGACATCGAGCCTGTAAATTCTATTCTTTTCGATAAGCGCGTTGAGATCGATCACCTTAGCGTTGAGTTTTTTCGCGAGCGCCTGGGCAAAGATTGACTTCCCCGTGCCCGGAGTACCACTAACTGCTATCACCAAGCGCGCCATCAGAGTTTCTCCGAGCGCAGGTCGATGACGTTCTCGAGCTCCCTGCCCGTGGAGATCAGGGTGACCGGCACCTTGAGCTTACCCTCGATGCGCTCGATGAACGCCTTTGCATCCGCGGGGAGCTGCCCATATTTTCGAGCGCCCGAGCTCCCCTTGAAGAGCCGGTCCAGGCAGGTTATCGCGAGCTGGGTCGCCCCGTTTATCATCACCGCACGCTTCGCCAACTCGAAGTCGAAACTCCCGATGCGCCTCCGTCGCCCAGTAACCGTCCCGTACTCGACGATCCCGAGTCGCTCTGCCTCCTCCAGAGCCATCTCGGTCGGGAAGGGGCCGGACCCGACCCGGCTCACGTAGGCCTTGAAGACGAGCATGACATCATCCACATTAGTCGGACCCACGCCCACATCGGCCGCAAGCGTGCTCGCTGAAGTATCCTTGCTCGTGACGTAGGGATAGGTGCCGTGAACTAACGAAAGGCCGAAACCCTGTGATCCCTCAATAAGCACGAATTCACCCCTCTGTAGGGCATCGCCAACCTCCTGGGGAACATCGGCGAGAAAGCGTTTGAGCTCAGGGATTTCGCCCGCTAGCTTTGCAGATCGGCTTACCCTCGCAACGTTTGCTGGGCCGCAACCCGTCCCCGTTGTGCCTATCTTACCTTTCAGATGCCCCGAGGTGCGATCCTGCTCTATGTGTGAGGGCTCGATGACTGCGCAACGTCGATCCACGCCGAGCTTATCGCCCGCGCCCGTCAGCTCGACCTCCTTCAGCACAACCTCGGGATTGACGAGCACTCCTGGCCCGATGAGCAGGCGCGCTTCTTCATAGACGAATCCACATGGGATTTGGCGCAGCCCGAATTTCTTTCCTTGGAATAACACGGTGTGACCGGCGTTCGGCCCTACCCCCGCTCGCGCGACGATTTTCGGCTTGTCATGAAGCGCGAGGTATCCGATGACTTTTCCCTTGCCTTCGTCACCCCAGAATCCTCCCGCAATAATCATACAAGGCAAACCTTCACCTCTGCCCACTATGCAGCACCGCCTTAAATTTTTATTGAAACTCACCAGCATGAAGCGCACATTTTAAAATGAGTGAAGAAAAGCGACACGTAGCCTGAAACATAAAACCGATAAATGTGACTCGATTATGAAAGTTTTTTATACCATGTAAAGCCATTAAAAACTAGATTTTCACCAAAATTACCTAATTAAAAGCCCATTTTGGGAAAGGTTTAAATACCGCTTAAATAAATGGAAAATTTGCCCTATAAGAGGTTTGAAATAATCGGGGAGGCGGATAAATGGTTGAATTGCCCGTCGCGGCGATTGATCGTATCATCAGAAAATCGGGTGCCAAGCGTGTGAGTGAGGGAGCGGCCGTTGCACTTGCCGAGGTTCTTGAAGAGCGCGCCATCACGATTGCGAACGAAGCAGCTAAACTCGCGGAGCATGCTGGACGAAGAACAGTTCGAGATGTCGACGTACGATTGGCCGCGAAGAGAATCTAACAAAATTTTAAATTCTTCTCGCCCCAATGATTTTGGGGATTTGATTGAGCGAAGTCGAGCCACGCGTAAGCGAGATGCCGCGCCTCTATAACGTCTTCGACATGCCGAAGATCACGTCGGTGCGAGCAACCACAACGCTTCGCTCAAAGGTTGATCTCAAAAAAATCCTCGAGGAAATCCCCCGCACGCGCAAGGTGAAAACATCGAACAAGGAGATAGTGAAATTTGAACTCAGCAGAGGCACTTACCTTCTTCTCTTTCCCTCAAACTACGTCGAAGTCCATGCTCCCGATGAAGAAAGCGTCCGCGAGGTCTTGCTGGCCTTCAGGGATGAGCTTTTCAAAAGCGGGCTGATTAAATAGCTGGTCCTAGCATGCACGGCCTGTTAATGGGTGCGCGGATAGCCGTGGAAACTTGTATGGGCGTCAAATCGGGAGAGCGAGTATTGGTTGTTACAGACCCCCCGAGGCGAAAGATTGCCGAAGCCCTTCTCGAAGCAACTCGCATAGCCGGGGCCAAGACGATGCTCATTTGCATGCCAACCGGGACCAAACACGGCGAAGAACCGCCGAAGCTCGTGGCGGACGCCATGCGCACCGTCGACGTCGTACTTGCACCCACCACTTATTCACTCACCCACACCCAAGCTCGCCTCCAAGCTTGCAAAGCCGGCGCAAGGGTCGCGACGATGCCCATGATAACCGAGGACATGATGCGCCGGGGCGGGATGCTAGCCGATTACAACCAGGTTCGCAGGTTAACGCTGAAGGTCGCAAAAGTTTTGGATAAAGCATCCGAAGTCGAGGTCTGGACCAAGGCTGGGACTCATTTAACCTTTGGTATCAAGGGGAGAAAGGCGCACTCAGACACCGGCATCTTTCACAAACCTGGAGATTGGGGAAATTTGCCGGCCGGTGAGGTCTTCATCGCCCCGCTCGAAGGCACAGCCGACGGACGCGTGATCGTTGATGGTTCGATGATCGATACCTTACACGGGAGAATCGAAATTATGGTGAAGAAAGGAAAGGCGACGAAAGTACTGGGCAAACATTCTGGAAAGCTGGCTAAATTGTTATACAAGGCAGGAAAAAAAGCCTACAACCTAGCCGAGTTCGGCGTGGGGACTAATCCGAAAGCAAGACTTATCGGCAACGTCCTCGAGGACGAAAAAGTGATGCGAACTTGTCACATCGCCTTGGGGGATAACTCGACTTTTGGGGGCAAAGTTCGGGCGGGGATTCACGTCGACGGAATTCTCCTGAAGCCGACGATAAAGCTGGATGGAAAAGTCGTTATGCAGAACGGGCGATTGAAGATTTAGTCAACGGTCACCTAAAGTTACCTTTTCACATAGGCTTGGAGCACCAGCAATAGGTTTAACCCCCAATACTTTCGGTCCTGACTTTTTTGATAATCGACCTAAATGCTGTCCTTACGTCAACCTGAGCGATTCACAGTGGCTTAAATACAATACTTTCGGAGACCCCTCCCCCAAACCCGCTTAAAAAGACCTTGGAAGGTGGGGCTGGTGGTGAAATAATTCCAAATCAAACTTACGGAAAACCGGAAACCAATCAAGAGACGATTCTTCTATACGCCAACAAGGTGATAAGAGGCGAGCTTTCAGCTAGAAAAGCAGCTAAGTTATGCCTACGGCCGAATGCCCAAGCTCCCCACTTCATCAGCAAGGCAAGAAAGCTCCTTGCTCGCATAGATCCATCCAAATTACAAGCATTAAACGAACGTCTTAGGGCCAACCTGCGGCTCGTCACTCCGGAGAAGGAGAAAATGATAATCGATGAATATCTGGCGGGCGCAAGTCAGGGGGCGCTTATAAGAAAATACCATATGTGGTGGTTAACGATACGGAAGATATTGCTCAAACATGGCATACCGATTAGACAGGACTCAGAACAATTAATCTTGCGCTTTCATGGCAAGGTTCCTAATGTCAAACCGGGTTTAACGAGGGAAAAGCTGTATGTTGCTTTTGCCATGCTGGGCGACAACGCTGGGCGAAATAATGCCCCCAGAGAGCACAATTATAAGTTAGGCATCGCAACCGGAAGTGATCGTGAATTTGCTGAAGTTTGGTGCGATAATTTTGAGAAAGCTTATGGCCTACGCCCAAGGATTAATGAAAGAAATCTCAGGAGTTTAATTGCGGGCATGGGATGCAAGCAGGCTTGGCTTGATTTGCACAAATACTTCTCATTTGGAACGTACGATTGGGACATTAAACCCGACGCAATGAATTTCCTCCTGACCGAGGCCCCCTTAGATTCACTTGGTTATGCTTTACAGGCCTTCTCAGAAGCGGAGGGGCACCTATCTTTTGTAAATTATAACGGTTGGGACAGACGCATATTCATCAGATCAGTAAATTTAAAAGGACTTCAGCAAATCGCAAAGCTCTTCACCAGAGTAAATGTGTATCCAAAATTATATCATGGTAAAAATACCCATGTTCTTGTGGTCTCTATAAAAAGAAACCTTCAAAGGTATCTTGAACTAGTAGGATTTACATCAGAGAGAAAACGTGCCCTTTTAGAGAGGATGGTGAGCAGTTACAAATTACTCGACGGTCACACTTTTGGCCAGTGATCTGGGACGATCGGGATCCTGGCCCAGCTCGACAGTTATGTGATATGCAAGCAGCTGAAGCGGGATTATGTAGAGGAGGGGGCTGAAAAGCTCCTCGGTCGGCGGGATCGGGATGAATTCATCAACGTGCTCCTTCACATCATCGCCCTCCTCTGCGACTGCTATCACGGTCGCCCCGCGGGCCTTTACCTCCTCGATGTTGCCGATCATCCGAGGCCGGATCTCCCCAGGGGGAACCGCGGCGAAAACTGGCGTGCCCTTGTCGATCAATGCAAGGGTGCCGTGCTTGAGTTCCCCCGCCTCCATCGCCTCAGAGTGGATGTAAGATATTTCCTTGAGCTTCAGGGCCCCCTCCATCACCACGGGGTAGCCGATGCCCCGGCCGATTAAATAGATGTGCTCGACGCTGTAGTACCGCCTCGCGAGCTTTTTGACTTGCGGCTCCACGCCTGCGAGAACGGCACGCAGGGCATCCGATATTCCTCTGAGCCTCGCGATGAGTTCGTCAGCCTTTGATTTGGGCAAGCCCCTTTCCCTAGCAAGGTGGATTGCGAGGAGCAAAAGGTAGGCAACTTGCGCTGAAAATGTCTTGGTCGCCACCACACTGACCTCTGGCCCCGCATATATGTGACAGACGATGTTGCTCTCCCTGGTTATCGAACTCCCGACCACATTTGTCAAACACGCCACCTTCGCCCCGTTAGCCCTTGCGACCCGGACGGCCTTCAACGTGTCCGCGGTTTCCCCCGACTGCGTGATCGCCAGGATTACCGTCTTCCCGTCGACCCTGCAGCCCTCCTGAAATTCGGACGATATCACCGCCTCGACTGAAAGGTCAGCCAACTTCGCCAGCGCGTACTTGCCGACCAGCGCGGCGTGATAGGAAGTTCCGCAAGCTACGATGTAAATGCGCTTTGCCTTTAACAAAAGCTTCGCCAATTTCCCCAGTTCTGCCGGGGCCGCGCGTAGAGTATCGCGCACCGCGTCGGGCTGCTGAAATATCTCCTTGAGTGTGAAGTGAGGATAACCCATTTTCTCGGCCATCCCAGCAGTCCATGTGACCACCATTGGCCTCCTCCTGACCGCCGCACCAGACGCGATGCGCTTGATTGATACTTTAGCTGGAGTTAGTACCGCCATCTCATCGTTTTCGAGCACGAGGATGCGCTTGGTGTGGGGGAGCACCGCCGGAATATCCGAGGCCAAAAGCATTTCCCCTTTGCCGATGCCGAGGATGAGCGGACTTTCCTTCCTCACGGCGATAATCTTGTCTGGCTCTTCAACGCAGGCGATCGCTAGGGCGTAGCTCCCCCTCAGGCGCTTTGCGGTTTCCCTGATGCTGCGCTCGAGATTTTTGCCTTGGCGCATAAAGTAAGCGATTAAATTTGGGATTACCTCGGTGTCCGTTTCCGAGGCGAAGTGAAGGCCTTGCTTTTGAAGAAACCGGCGGAGATCGCGGTAATTTTCGATTATTCCGTTGTGCACGACCGCGACCTTGCCTGAGCTGTCGAGGTGGGGGTGGGCGTTGGCGCGAGATGGTTTTCCGTGCGTAGCCCAGCGTGTATGAGCAATACCCACATTGCCAGGTAAATCAGCAAACTTCAACTTTTGGTCAATCTCGTGGATCTTGCCCCTATTCTTTTTCACGTGAAGTTTCTTCAACACTGTTGCTATTCCCGCCGAATCATATCCCCTGTACTCAAGCCGTTTGAGCGCGTCAAGGAGGAGGGGGGCAGCCCGTCGAGCACCAACGTAACCCACTATGCCGCACATTCGATAAACCTCCGCAACATATTGCTCCCGTGCCCTTAAATTCAGCGTGGCTTCTCGAACTTTCTCAGCTCTCGCTCGAGCAGTTCGCGCACCAGCTTGCCATCTGCCCGCCCCCGTACTCGCTCCATAAGGATTCCCATGAGTGAGTCGATTGCCGCTCGCCCCCGCCGCTCGATGAGCTCGCGATTGCTTGAAACGATTTCCTTCACGAGTCTTCTAAGCTCGTCCCTCCCCATTACGGCGAGCCCCAGCTTCTCAATCGCTGTTTGAACGCTCACGCCCCGGGCAACCTCCCTCAGGACCTCTAGCACGGCTTCTTTTGCAAGTTTCCCCTTCGCCACACTCGCGAAGAGCTCCTCAAACGCTTCTTTTTGGATGACCTCTACATGCACGCCCTCGCGCCTCAAGCTCACCAGTGTTTCTTCAAGGGTCGTCGCGATCAAGGTAGGGTTGGCTTTGGACTTTCCGACTAGCTCCTCGAAAAACTCCAGGTTTTCAGACAAGCTCATCCGATCAGCCAGCTCCTTCCCAAGCCTGTATTCCTCCATCAGGCGCGCGCGCCTTTTCTCGGGCAGTTCTGGCAATCGTGCTTTGATTTCCCTCAACCTAGAGGGAGTGATTGCAATGGGGGGGATGTCCGTTTCAGGGTACATTCGTCCAGCACCCGGCAATGGACGCATGAACTCTGTATTCCCATCGGGTAGAGCCCGACGCGTCTCCTCGGGGACCCCCTCAACTGCTTGGTTTACCCTGCCAACGACGGCGCTGAGCCCAGCCCCTGCCTTCTCCTTGGCGTCCGCTATAAACACGACTGCGTCGCCTTCCACAGCACCCGTCGCCCTCCTCAATCCATCGACTTCCTCGTGCGAGATCCCATAAGCTGGAAGCTCGTCCGTGTGAAACAGGCCGCCAACTCCGCCGTAGAGCTTGGCGCAATCAGCGAGCTCCGTGCCGAACCTCCGGGCGGGCTGCAACTCTTTGCCCAAGAGCCCGGCGAATTTAGGCAGCTTGATGGCGAGCACGGCGCCGCCGGCTCGGAGCGAGTTCTGGATTACCCTCGAACACGTCTTGGAGAAAACCTCTGTCACATCGATGATTTTTTTCGCGACCTTCCCGCCCCCGCGCCACTTTATTTCATCTCGAATCCCCAAGAGAGCCAGTTGTCTCTGAACCTCGCGTTCGATCAACGTCGAGATGAGTGCGAGCTCCTGCAGCCCCTTGACCTCTTGGCGCGCGCCCCCAACTATCGAGATGTTTATGTCTTGACGAATGGTGCCTATTCCACGCTTGACCTTGCCGGTAGCGCGGAGGAGTTGTCCGATGTAGAGCGCAGCTTTAGCCGGCGTGTAAGGGTCGGAGAAATCTGGTCCAGTGGCGATCTCGACGAGGGGAATACCCAGCCGGTCCAAACGATAATCGATGAGCTCGACGCCCTCACCCATCTTCCGCGCCGCATCCTCCTCCAAGCAAATGGTCTGGATCTGAAAGCTTTTCCCATCAACCTTGACGTGCCCACCCGTTGCTATTAGGAGGGTCCGTTGGAAACCGCACGTATTACTCCCATCTATGACTATCTTCCGCATCGTGTGAACTTCATCGAGGGGCTTGGCGCCTAGCAAGAGTGCGGCCTCAAGGGCGATGTCGAGCGCCTCCTTGTTCACGGGGTGCGGTGGTTCCTCGTCCAGCTCGACTAGGCAAACGCTATCGGGATAGAGCTGGTACCTGAACCCCTTTCCCTTCAGCGCCTCCGCCAGAGCGGCGCGGTCCACCTCCCCCAGCTCGCTCTGGGTCGGACGTAACCTTCGCTTCACTTCGAGTCGCGGCTCTTCATCGCGCAAAATTGAAGGGCATTTGCAAAACAGCTTGTGGGTATCAAGCTCTTGGTGGATCTCAAACCCGACGCGAAGGCCAAGTTTCTCGTAATTCAATTTCATCTAAAACTCTCTCCGAGCCCAGCCAACCTAATCACTGGCTTTCAGGGAGAACACTGGCTTCAGGAATATATCCGGCCTCGTCCGCGGTGTGATCTCGCCAGCCAGATTCATCCGCATCAGATTCGAAACCTCCTCGCCCCCCTTAGCATGGGGGAGCACCCACATTAATTTTACATAAGCAATCTCGGGAAGCATGTCCTCACCCGGAATCACGCCCAGCTGGAGCAGGTCGCGGCCCGTCGAGTAGACCTTCATGTCTACCCGCCCCCAGAGGCACTGTGAAGTCATCACCACCGGCACGCCCCGCTTGACTGCACGCTTGATCCCGTCAAAAAGCGACTCCGGTACGTGCCCTAGGCCCGTTCCCTCAAGCACGATACCCTTATCCCCCGCCCTGAGCATGCCCTCGATGACGCTCGATGGCATTCCCGGTGTGACCTTCAGGAGCGCCACCCTCGGCTCAAATTTTCCATCGACCTTAACCTCGCCCTCCGAACTCGCGCGTTTGTAATCTTTTCTAAAGAGCTTCAACTCGGTGCCGCGGACCATTCCAATCGGGATGTCGTTGATTGTCTGGAAGGTGTCGCGGCGGCTCGTGTGGCATTTTCTGACTTTGGTGCCACGATGGATCAGGCAAAAATCATCCTCAGGCGACCCGTGCATCACCACACACACCTCGGCGATGTCGGACTTGCCAGCCACCGTGACCGCCCCTATCAGGTTGAGCGCCGCATCGCTGCTAGGACGATCCGAGGAGCGTTGGGAGCCCACGAGCACGACCGGTCTGTGGAGATCCTTGAGCATGAAACTCAGCGCTGCGGCGGTGTAGCCCATGGTGTCAGTGCCGTGCGCCACGACCACACCGCTAGCACCTGCATTTAACTCCTTTGCGATTACCCTTCCAATTTTCACCCAGAGCTCGGGAGTCATGTGCTCGCTGAAAACGTTGCAGGCCTCGATGACCTTGATATTTGCAAGTTCGGCTAACTCAGGAACGGCGCTGTAAATTTCCTCCGGCGTGAACGCTGGATAGACACCACCCGTCCGATAATCGACGCGAGAGGCGATTGTGCCCCCCGTGCCTACAATGCTCACATCGGGTTTTGAAGGGTCTCGTTTGATTTCGAGGGGAGGTATGGCCAACCTTGGTGGTTGTCCTTTCTCGATCCTCGCCAACTTTACCCCCATATCGAGCTTGATGCCAATGTTGTATCCGCTGGCGAGCTTGAGGACGATATGATTTGGATCACCAAGTTCGGTTCGAGGCATGAGTACGCCCTCGTAAACTGAGCCGGCCTTCTCCACCCTTACCCGATCGCCGACTTCAATCGAGGCTGCCCTTAGGAACTGCTGAACCTTCCCCCTGTAGCCAGACATCCCCACCAGCTTGCATTAACGCGCGCAGACTTAAATCGGTAGCCCTCGGGAAACGCTTACGAGCCCGCCCGAGTTCTTATGGTTTTTATATGCTTATGTCTGGTGTTAAAAATCAATGGTAAGTTTCGATGGATTTTTGAGTGGTGTTTAAAAAAGCACCGATTTCATTCAACGAAAATATGATGAGGTCCTAAATACACTTGACATTGAGTGGTGCACATGAAGCAAAAGTCAAGCCGCCACCTAAATCTAGACGTCGAGAGCATCTTAATGAGACTCCTCGCTGGCGAAATCGATATTCGAGCAGCGAAGCGGATGCTATCGGCGCTAAACATCGAGCGGGTGTCAAACATGGTGAAGTTGGACACGCGCAGGGCCCACAGGATCGGTGCCCCTGAAGCGATCCTCGCGGAGGGCAAAGATCCAGAAATGATAGCAAAAGCAGCAACGGTTATGGCAAGGAAAAGCAGTTATGCGTTGGTTACTAGGGTCCAGAAAAGTCACCTTCGAAAAGTTCGCTCTTCGCTGGCGAAGGGCTTCGAACTGAATCACAACCCCAAAGCTAGAACAATCGTGATCAAACGCAAGGGATACACCTTTCCAAAGGTTGGTCAAATAGGCGTGCTCGCAGCTGGAACCGCTGACATACCCGTAGCCGAAGAAGCGGCGGTAGCAGCTGAAGTGATGGGCTGCGAGGTGCTCAAGGCCTACGATATCGGGATAGCGGGCATCCACCGCCTTTTCGAGCCGCTCAAGTGCATGACCAAGAAAGGGGTATCAACTTTAATAGTGGTCGCAGGGATGGAGGGTGCTTTGCCATCTGTGGTGTCAAGTCTCGTAAACGTCCCTGTCATTGGGGTTCCGACATCAGTTGGGTATGGTATTGGCGCTGAGGGTGTGGGGGCGCTCGTTACCATGCTACAAACGTGCTCGCCAAAGCTGGCTGTAGTCAACATCGATAATGGCTTTGGGGCAGGTATTTTTGCAGCTTTGATCGCCAAACAATCCCGTGGTGAATAAATGGTTCAGCATATCAAAACCATCGTGCTGAAGGTACACCCCGAGCGACCTGAGTCTGAAAAAATTCGAATCGCGGCGCAAGTCATCCGCGATGGTGGCTTGGTCGCATTTCCGACGGAGACGGTGTACGGGCTCGGCGCGAACGCTCTCGACGAACGAGCCGTTTTGAAGATATTCGAATCAAAGAAGCGGCCAGCAGATAACCCATTGATCGTTCACATCTCGAATATCAATGATGTCTATCTGTTAGCCGAACGCTTGCCGAAAGGAGCAGAAGTGCTAATAAACAAATTTTGGCCCGGACCCCTGACTTTGATCGTGCCAAGGTCGGAACTTGTACCAGACGCTACGACCGCCGGCTTGGCTACCGTGGCAATCAGGATGCCTAGCCACCCAGTAGCCAGAGCGCTGATAGCCGAGGCGAATGTGCCAATAGCCGCACCAAGCGCGAACATTGCGGGTATGCCAAGCCCGACGACGGTCACGCATGTGCTCGCTGACCTCAATGGTAGGATCGAGGCTGTGATAGATGGGGGCGAGATTACCTATGGTGTTGAGTCCACCGTGCTTGACATAACCACAGACCCGCCAACGATTTTAAGACCGGGCCCCGCCACCGTTGAAGAGCTTCAGGATCTCATAGGCGAGGTTAGGGTTCACCCAGTTGCGAGGGCTGAGGTGTCCGCCGAGGTTGTAATCGCTCGCTCGCCCGGCATGAAGTACAAACACTACGCGCCAGCAGCCGAAATTGTGGTGGTAGAGGGCAATCTGGAAAAAATTCAAGTAAAAGTTCAAGAACTCGCGAATGCTCAAAGGAAATCTGGCAAGAAAGTGGGAATCGTGGCTACTGAGGAAACAGCTGCAAGCTACCACGCGGATGTCGTCAAAATCGTTGGAAGTCGGAGGGATCCGAGAACCGTCTCCAAGAATCTATTTAGAATTTTAAGGGAGCTGGATTCAGAAGGGGTAAGCTCCGCGGTGGCTGAGGGCATCGAACCCCTTGGCATCGGACTTGCGGTGATGAACCGGTTGAGGAAGGCAGCAGGGCATAACATCGTTCGTGTAAATTAGTTTGATTCTCAGCTGCACCCTCGAGGCCGAAATTTTAGCCCCTATGCTCTAGATTTGAAATACCCCCACTTTTCCAACGCCTTTCGAAGCTCTTCGCAGTCTTCAGCGAATTCCTCCAGTGAAATTTCCTTCATGAACGCTTCAACCGCTTGTCTCGCCGCAGCGGCTCCAGCCCTCGTTCCATCCGGGTGGCCGTGTATCCTCCCCCGAAGGGAAAATCCCTTCGCGCCCTCAACCATAGTAATAAGCGATCACCCACTTCTCTGGGCCGATTTCCTCCCCGAGAGCTACGTATTCTTCGAACTTCCTCTCCAATTTTTTCTAGATCTCCACCCCGTTTTTCGCTGTCAATCATATGGGCTTTCTTATAAGCAATCATATTTTTGGTGCGAGAATCGATTTCACTTTGTACGGTGTATTTTGATCGGTGGTTTAACGGTGTTGATGAGATAGACTTTGGTCTGGTCCATGAGTTTCTTGAAAAAGCCCCCTCGTACTTGATAATATAAAAAGCTCTCCTCGAAGACGGTACAGGGGCGGAATTGAGGTTTTCAAGGACTAGATGGATGAGCTTAAGACATTTTCAAACAGCTTTGCGAGTTCTTCTGAAGTATTTTGTGGGGTTTTCACTCGCCCATGATCCTTGCCGGCGGAGACATCGTCATTATTTTGCGGCAGATCCTCGGGTACCTAGCTATGAACCAGAGCTCATCGTTCACGAGGGGCCTCTGATTGTGGACGTTGGCATACCTCACCAGCTCCAAAATCTTCGTCGCCTCTGCCTCGTCCTTGAACTCTATTTCAAGCTTTTCGTAAACGTTTCTGAAGCCCTTGATGCCGGAGTATTCACCGACCGTGATCTGGCGACCAGTTTCGATGACTTCCGGTTCTCCCCTGCCCAGCTCCTCGAAGTCATAAAGCTCGTAGTTCCTCCTATCCTTCAGGGCCCCATCGGCGTGTATTCCGGACTCGTGGGCAAAAGCGTTCGCGCCGACCCCAGGCTGGTTTATCGGGATCGGGACACCAAAAGCGTAGGAGGCATACTTGCAAATCCTCCAGGCCATCTTCTGGTTCACTCTCTCGTCCAAAGTGTACCTGCCTTGGACTCCGCTGGCGTATTTCACCGCTAGAATCACCGCGACCAAATCGGCATTTCCCGCGCGCTCACCCATGCCGTTGACGCAGGTGTTTATGTATGCATCTTGGCCGGCGTCGTTTGCCCCCATCGCGCCGCACACGGAAGTTGCCGTCACCATCCCCAGGTCATTGTGGCAGTGGATCTCCATTGGGATTTTCACCTCTTCAGCAACTTTTTTCACTCGCCCGTATATCGTGAACGGGCTGTCGCACCCGAGGGTGTCGCAGTAACGCATCCTGTCCGCGCCGGCCTCCTTAGCCGCCCTGGCAAACTCGAGCAAATACTCAATGCGGGTTCTCGATGCATCCTCTGCGTTTACCCCTATGGTCTCCGCGCCCAGCTCCCTAGCCAGTTTAACGGCGCCAGTCATCTCCTTTATCACCTGGGCGTGGTCCAGCTTCCCCTTGAACTTGTGCATTATCATCTGGTCTGAGGTTGAGATGGAGAGGTTGAGGTGCTCTATTCCCGGGACCAGCTCAAACGCCGTCCTCACGTCTCTCTCTATCGCGCGGATCCAACCGCCCAAGCGCATCTCTCCGAACACGCCGAGTTTCGCCAGCTCCAGGTTGGCGTTTAAATAGTTTGTTTCGTGATGGGTGATCGGAAAGCCGAACTCGGACTGGAAAATGCTCATCTGGCCCAAGTAGTAATTTATCATCGTCTTCTGCAGCTTGGAGAGACAGATTCTCGACGTCTGCACGCCGTCCCTGTTGGTGACGTCGATGATGTAGATCTTGGGCATGGGCTTCACCTCAATTTTTCCACAAATTCTTCAATCCTGTCCATCCCCTCGCCGATGTCCTCCATCGACGTGGCGTAGGACAGCCTCAGGTTTTCATCGCTGCCGAACACTGCTCCCGGGACCACCGCCACCCTGGCGTGCTCGAGCAGCAGCTCCGTCAGCGAAAACGAGTCCTTTATGGTATTGTTGCCGCACCTCTTCCCAAAAAGCCTTGAAACGCCCGGAAAAACGTAGAAAGCCCCTTCCGGCGCCAGGCACTCTATCCCTTTAATTGAGTTCAGCTTTCTCACGATGTAGTCCCTCCTCTCGGCAAAAGCCTTGACCATCTCACCGACCTTCTCCTGTGGCCCCCTCAAGGCCTCTAGGGCGGCTTTCTGGCTGATCGACGTGGGGTTCGAGGTGGAGTGGTCTTGGATGTTGGACATAGCTTGTATCGCCTCCTTCGGGCCCGCAGCGTAGCCTATCCGCCAGCCCGTCATGGAGTAGGACTTTGAAACACCGTTCACGACTATCGTCAGTTCTTTCATCTCCTGACTCAGGGAGGCGATGCTGACGTGCCACCTGCCGTCGTAGATGATTTTTTCGTAGATCTCGTCGGAGAGGCAGCAGATGTTTTTGCCGACCAGGACTTCGACCAGCGAATGCAGCTCCTCCTCGGTGTAGGCCATCCCTGTGGGGTTTGATGGAGAGTTCAGGATGAAGAGCTTTGTCTTTGGGGTTATGGCCTTGCGTAGCTGCTCAGCCGTGATTTTGAAGCCGGTTTTCTGGGTTGTCTTGACGACGACGGCTTTCGCCCCCACCAGCTTGACCATCTCCGGATAGCTCACCCAGTAAGGGGCGGGCAGAATCACCTCGTCCCCCTCCTCGCACAGGGCCAGAACCGCGTTGAATAAAGAGTGCTTCGCGCCGCAGGAAACGAGGATTTCCTCCGGGACGTAATCGAGGAAGTTGTCCATTTTGAGCTTTTCGCAAATCGCCTTCTTCAGCTCGGGGATGCCGGAGGTCGGGGTGTACTTTGTGAACCCGGAGTCTATCGCCTTTTTCGCCGCCGCCTTGATGTTTTCTGGGGTGTCGAAGTCGGGCTCTCCGGCGCCGAACCCGATGATGTCTATTCCCTCCGCCTGCATCTTCTTCGCCTTCGCCGTGATCCCCAAGGTTGGCGAGGGGCTAATCGACCTTACCTTTTTGGACAACGACGTAAACATGCTTTAACAACCCCATGCAATACCCATTCAAGAAGTCATATGAGCTCCTCTCATACTTCCAGGCTCTCAGGTGAGATATAGTCACCAAACTTCCTTTGCGCCTTCACTAGACGCTCCCGCTGCTGCTCAAGTACCTCAAAGAGCTCCGGTGGTGCATCGGGGACATTATCCTGGCAGAATCCTTCTACACGCTTAACCTTAGCTAAATTCTCGCGAACACGGATAGTGAATTGCTTGATATAATCCTTCTTTGCGTACTCCATACCCCGCACCTGACGGAAAAGCTGGCGCAAATCCTCATATTTAGGAAGCCAGCCAGTAGGAGACTTTATGGCATCAACTTCGTTGTGCACCCTGAGTTCCATCCACCTCATCCATACCTGCTTATCCCGCCTGTCATTTACGAATTTACCTGTTTCTCTATCCCGGAGGAAATAGTTGACTCCGAAGATAAGAGGTTGATTCTTAAGCTTCTTGCCGAACTCCAGATTATTGCGGATATACCTGCCCAAAGGAATGGAGACAAAGTCTTGGATACTCATCAGGTTTATCTCGTATTTACCCTCCGCCTCCACAAGAGCAAAGGTTGTTTCCGTCTCCAGTGACGATCCATAGGCGATGATACCATGTTCCCAGTCAAAGCTCTGCTGGACTGGCACATAAGCCCTGGCGTCGCGGCAGCCATATATTATGCTTCCCAGCTCCACCCCCAGAGGGTTATCCAGCTTGGGATCACAATTTTTCAGTGCCTTGAGGGCTACAGTATAGCGGGCGTTCTTGTGAGCAGGAGGAATTTTTTCGCCCTTCTCGTCGGTCTTACCTTCCCACCAGTGCCCAGTGTAGTTTATTCCCTCTTTTGGAATCTCGCAACCCATACCCAGCCAGTAAGGTTTGCCATCCTTTACTAACACGTTGGAGAAAATAACCTCACCCGGAGGTGTAAGTGCTTCCCAGATCAACGGATCGTCAACGGGGTTAACATCCTGAATGATACCAAAGATGCCGGCTTCGGCATTCGCTATACGGCAAACGCCGTCAGTATTGCGAAGATAAGCGATGTCATCACCCATGATAGTATTGCCCGGAATCATAGCGGTAGAAGTCTTGCCACAGGCGCTGGGAAATGCCCCGGCAAAATAAGTCTTGCGGCCACCCGGACCACGCACTCCAGTTATCATCATATGCTCCGCCAGCCACCCCTCCCGGTCAGCCTTGCGGATAGTAAGGCGAAGGGCCAGCTTCTTGAAACCCACGGTATTACCAGCATACTGGGTGTTGACGCTGTAGACAGTGTTCTCGATATAGTCAATGTAAATACGTTTCTTCTCTGGCTCTATACTCACCATCTTCTCATTCATCTTCCCTGCTGAGTGAAGGACCCGGAAGAGCTCAGCCTCTTGGACCTCTTCTCGCCGGAACACCTCATAAGCCGGACGGTAGAGCAAATCCACAGAGTGAGCCACATACCAGGAGTCGGTGCACTCCATACAAGGGATGCTGAATACGGAATTGGTGGGTCCCAGTGAAAGGAAGCGGACAATCATTGTGCGCCCCCGCATTGTGTTTTTAAGCAATCCCTTTATCTCCGCTAAGCCATCTTCCCGCTCGATCTGGTTGAGGGCTTTGCTGAGGGAATCCCACTCAGGCACCAGATACTTAGTGACCTCCCGGTCCCGACCCTGATCCCGCGGACCGTCAAAGTGATAGGTATGACCCGGAAGTGCTAATGGCGTTTCCTCGCCGACGGCCACCGCCTGGCGTCGGACGTATGCGATATCTTCCGGGGAATCGCTGCAGACGAAGATTCTCTCTGGGTTGCAGAGCTCGGCGGCTTCGGCAATGAACTGGTGAACTTTAGGATTGACTAGAGCGGAGAGCTTCTGATAATCAGGTTTGCTCATTCTTGGTCGTAGTGCTTCAAGGTATTGTGACATTGTACTTCATCTCCCCCTTATTACATCTCTTGTCGTATTAGCATACCTGCCCCGCTAAACCTCACGCCGAGCATGCTTTTTCCCCGGTTTGCCATGGTACCCCGCTTTTGTGTAAAAAAGTTAAGTTTTTAAGCATTTCTATTAACAAAATGTTAATTGACGGAAATGAAGGAATTGGACAAGAAAATACTGCTCCAGCTAGTCAAAAATAGCGGACAGCCGGTGAAGGAGATCGCGAAAAAAGTGGGAGCTTCGAGACAGACCGTCGCGAAGAAGATAGAACAGCTTAAGGTGACAGGGGCAATTACCTCCTTCACGGCCAGGTTAAACCCAGAAAAACTTGGTTTGGCCACGAAAGCTTACATCCTTTTGCGTGAGGATCCTCGAGCGGGACTCAGAAGAAAAAATGAAGAAGTGATTAAACAATTCCACCAGGTCACGGAATTTTACCGCCTCTTCGGGAGGTACAGCGCGGTCCTTGAGGTCTTGGTGAAGGACAGCAGGGAGCTGACCAAACTCGTCAAGCGAATCCACGGGCTGAAGGGCGTGAGGGAGACAGAGACTTTTTTAGTTCACAGCACGGTGAAAAATGCACCTGAGGCTCCCTTCGTGCAGGTCCTGAAATCCTCCTAAAGGAGTTGACTGCGTAAACTAAATACATCGCGTCACTTTATCGCCCTGACCATGTAGGGCCCCTCTCGCTCGTAGCCGAATCGCCGGTAGTAATTCCGAGTCCCTATACCTGACAGCACGGTGACTTTCCGCGCGTCGAACTCCTCACGGGATATCCGCTCTGCCTCCTTAATCAGACGCTCGCCCCAGCCCCGGTGTTGCCACTCATTCGCTCTGGCCGCTTCGCCGACCTGCACGAGCGGACCATAAACGTGCAACTCACGCACGAGCATCGAGTGAGTGTCTTTGACCTCGGCCCTGTGCGCCTTCGCGGAGGGTTCCCTCAGCCTGAGAAGTCCAATCAGGGTATCATGCTTCACGTCCTCAAACGAAAGGAAGAGCTCCTCACCCTCAGAGGCGCGATATCGCTCGACCATGAGCTTTATGTCATCCGGGTTGGAATCTAGCCCGAGCTTGTATTGCACGTGCCCGACCTCACGACACCGTATGCAACGGCAGCGCGTCCCCTCCCTTTTCATTTTCTCCTGAATCAAAGCTCTCAGATCCCCCCGCTTAACGCCCTCCGCTATCAGGTTAACCGGGATGTCTCGCTGGATGCGCTGAATTCTAACCCATTTCGGTACGCGCTGCTTCACCTCGGCAATGAGGTCCACAATTTGCTCAAAGGGATATGGCTCATACTCGCCCCGCTGCCATAGCTCGTGGAGCTTTGTGCCAGGCATGACGAGCGTCGGGTAGATTTTCAAAGCATCGGGTTTGAATCGCTCGTCTTCGAAGATGGTTTTAAATGCATCCAAGTCCCGCTCGTAGTTGGAGCCGGGCAAGTTTGGCATCATGTGGTAGACCACGACAAATCCAGCATCCCTTGCTATCCGCGTCGCCTCCACAACATCCTCCACCGTGTGCCCCCGCTCTACGAGTTTGTAAATGTAATTGTAGGTTGTTTGTACACCAAGTTCAACTCGTGTGGCACCCAGTCTAAGCATTAGGTCGACGTGGGGTTCCCTGCAGTAATCGGGGCGAGTCTCGAATGCAATATCGCTGTTGTGGATAGGTGCGGTTTCGGCAGCATTTTGGGCTTCCTCGATTGTCTTCGAGTTTGCACCAGACATTGCATTCAGGCACTGCACCACAAACCACTCGAGGTAATCCCGCGGGTAAGCGGTTAGAGTACCACCGAAAATTATCAGCTCGACCTTATCGACTTCATGCCCGATCGCACGGAGTTGTTCTATCCTACTTTTCACCTGACCGTAAGGATCAAAGTTATGTTGAATCGCGCGCATGGCGGCTGGTTCACAACCGGAATACGATTGAGGGGTTCCCGCTGTCGGGCCTCCTGGGCAGTAGATACAAGGCTCGGATTTCGGGCAGGGGTAGGGCTTGGGCATCACCGTGATGACTGAGACGCCAGAGATCGAGCGCACGGGCTTCAGCCTAAGCAATTGGATTACTTTGTCTCTCTGTTTACCTGTCGCAGCTGCCAGAAGTTCCGAGTTACTGAGCATTCGCGATAAATCAAACTCGTGACAGCATTGCATTTTAATTCTGGCTAGTCCTTTAGCATCGACGATCTTTCCACTTGAAATCTCTCGCAAGATAGCGTGGCAAGCAGCTGACTTGGCATCCGCCATGTTTCCCCCCAAGTTAATTTGTATTCAAGGGTATTTTCTTAGTGGTGTACAAGATTAGAACTCAACATAAAAGGGCTATTCGAGGGATTACTTTCGACGACCTCTCTCCCCCAAAGTGGCTTAAAACGACATTTAGCATAATCAGGTTTGAATGAGGTGGCGAGATTGGAAGTGCGGGATGTTTGCAGAAAATATGGATTACCTGAACAAATCGTCGAAGTGTTGAGGAAATCAGGCATAACAAAACTTTACCCGCCCCAGAGCGACGCGATAAAGAAGGGGGCACTCAACGGGAAGAATCTCGTTTTAGCTGTACCCACTGCCGCTGGGAAAACTTTAGTTTCGGAATTATGTATGCTCAAATCTGTGCTCAAAGAAGGGGGGAAATGTCTCTATATCGTCCCGCTTCGAGCGCTGGCGAGTGAAAAGTACGAGGAGTTCAAGGAGAAATACGGGCCCCTCGGCGTGAAAGTTGGGTTGAGTACTGGAGATCTCGATACAGTCGACCCTAGGCTCGCTCACTATGACATCCTCATCGCGACATCCGAGAAAGTCGACTCCCTGCTCCGTCACCGCGCAAAGTGGCTCGCCGACATCATCTCGGTTGTTGTGCTCGATGAAATTCACCTAATCAATGACCCTGGGCGGGGCCCTACGCTCGAAATTTTGACGGCTCGACTTCGACAGGTCAAACCTGAGCTCCAAGCGCTCGCGCTCTCGGCCACCATTAAAAATGCTGATGAAATCGCAGAGTGGCTCGGTGCAGAGCTTGTCAAGAGCGATTGGCGCCCTGTCCCGCTCAAAAAAGGTGTTTACTATCGCGAGAAGATCAAGTTCAACGACGGGAGCAAGCGAGCAGTAAGAGTAAAGGTTGAAGAGGATCTAGGAGCGCTCGCGATCGATACCGTGCGGGAGGACGGACAAGCATTGGTTTTCGTCAACACCCGCCGCTCCGCGCAGGCAGCTGCCATGCTCCTAGCGAGACACGTAAAGGGAGCTCTATCTCCTACAGAGCGCGAGCAGCTGGCCGCTGTGGCGAAAACCATCGAGGGCGCACTCGGAGAATCCACAAGAACTTGTCGCCAACTTGCCGACTGCGTTCGCCAAGGTGTAGCCTTCCATCACGCCGGGCTGCACCACGTCCAGCGAAAAGCCGTTGAGGATGCGTTTAAGCAAAATTTGATAAAGGTGATCTGTGCCACCCCGACTCTGGCAGCCGGCATCAATTTACCCTCGCGCAGGACAATTATCCGCGACTACCGCCGCTACGTCGAGCCCTACGGGTTGCAGCTCATCCCGGTGCTTGAGTTCCACCAAATGTGTCTACCTTACTCCACAAGGGTCACGTTGGGGGATGGTTCAGTTCTCCCAATCGGTTTCGTGGTCGAAAATAAAATCCCTAAAAAAGTCCTATCCTACAATCCTTCCCGGAAGAATTTCGAATTTAGAAAAATTCGCGAATATTTCTCCAGAGAAGCCGAAGATTTTTTGGAGATAGAGACTTCAAGTGGGCATGAGATCCAACTTACACCTGAACATCCAATCTTAACTCAAGACGGTTGGAAACCGGCAAGAACGACGAAATGCGGAGAATTCATAGGCTACACCAGAGCAATTCCACACCCACCACGCAAAAGCAAGAATCCCCTATTTTATCAACTAATCCCGCCCGAGAGGGTTTACTTGAAAAATAAAACAGATCTCCTCCAGAAGGTGAAGTCAAAGTGCACACGTAGGGAATTGGCAGAAAAATTGAACCTGAAAGTCAAAACAGTAAAGGAGTACGTGCGCGGCAGAAAAGCCATTCCTCTCTCAGCGATCCTTGCGATATGCGACATGCTTCAGCTAAGTGAGAATGAGATTGCTGATTACCTTAAAGAGGTGAAAACAGCATATGGAGGGGTCCTTAATATCCCCAAATACTTGGATGAGGACTTCCTCTGGTTTACAGGCATAGTGGCTACCGACGGCAGTCTCCATAAGCAGGTAGACAAAAGAACGAGAAGTATATACTACAAAGTTAGGGTCTTCAATAAAAATGAAGGAATTATTCAACGATGTATCAAGATTCTTCATGACCTTGGACTGCGCCCGTACATCTACAAGCGACATGGTATTACTTGCATAGAAATTGGATCTACCTTGCTAGCTAGAATATTGGAAAATTTTGCCATACCGTCCAAAGACAAGACGAGTAAAATAAAAGTACCCGACTTCATGTTTTCCCTCAACTCCAACCTTATCGGAGCCTACCTCGCAGGGGTATTTGATGGCGATGGTAATTACACCAAGGTCTCGAATAGGGTGCTAATCCCAACTGTAAGCGATGAATTTGCGCGAGGTATCCACGACCTCCTTTTGAGACTTGGTGTTTTCTCGGAAATAATAAAAATTCAACCAAAACCAACTATAATCAGAGGGGAAAAAGTAGATTTCAGAAAGCCGGTCTCCAACGTTCAATTTAGTAGAATAGCAGATGTTCAAAGGTTTTTCAAATTCGTTAAACCCGTGAAATCCACAATCCCAACTTTGAGGTATTCTCGTTATCATGGTCTATCCAGTTACTACCAAGAGAAACATCGCAAGCAGGTGAGGTGGGTAAAGGTCAAAAATGTGAGAAGAATAAGCGGACGGCACAAGGTCTACAATCTTTCTATAGAGGATACTGAAAATTATCTAGCAAACAACTTTATCCTCCATAATTGCGGGCGCGCTGGAAGACCCCAATATGACAAATATGGTGAAGCGGTTGTTATTGCGAAGGGGAGGAGTGAGGTCGAGGCGCTATTTGAGGAGTTCATCCGAGCCGAGCCCGAACGGATAACCTCGAAGCTCGCGACCGAACCCGCGCTCCGAACCCATGTCCTCGCCTCGATTGCAGCGGGTTACGTGAACGACGCCGATGGGCTGTTGGATTTCATGGGACAAACTTTCTTCGCATACCAGTTTGGGACAAGCGATGTCGCGAAGGTCATCGAGCGGGTACTCGATTTCCTCGAGCGGGAGGAGATGATCCGTAGGCAGGGGCAACTTTTGCTCGCGACCCCCTTCGGCGAGCGCGTCTCGAACCTCTACATCGACCCGCTCTCGGCCGTGGTGTTGCGCGATGGCATCAGGGGCATCGCCGCCAAGGAGCCAACGGATCTCGGCCTACTTCACCTTATCTCCCACACACCTGACATGGAGCAGCTCTACTTGAGACAATACGACTACCCTATCCTCAAGGCATTTCTCGATGAGCACGCCGACGAACTCTTGACGCTCATCCCTAGCCAAGACAACGAGCCCGACAAATACGAGTTCTTCCTAGCCGAGGTGAAGACCGCGCAGATGCTTCAGGCTTGGCTTGAAGAAACCTACGAAGATGACATCCACGAGCAATTCGGCGTGGGGGCCGGTGACATCCGGAGAAAAGTGAACACCGCCGAGTGGCTGCTCTACGCTGCTCACGAGCTCGCTAGCCTATTTAAAGCCAGGCTGGCGCTGAAGCCCCTCCGGAAACTGCGCGAACGCGTTCGCTATGGCGTCAAGGAGGAATTGTTGGAACTTGTGCAGCTTCGGGGCATTGGGCGTGTGCGGGCGCGAAGCCTTTTCAAAGAAGGTTATCAAAGGCTCGCAGATATCAAACGAGCGGATGAAAGGGAGCTTGCGCAGGTGCCCTACATCGGCACGGAGATTGCGCGAAGCATCAAACAGCAAGTCGAGCGTGGTGCGGAGGCTGAACCATCGTTAATCGAAGCGTGATCATTAAATGTAAACTTAATTTTACCAACTTGAAAACTAAAAGCGAAGGGTTTGAATGAACAAACTCATTGTGGTCGCTGTCGTTATAGCCATCACCGCCGTAGGCATTGGATCTTACCTATTGATCAGGGGACCTGAAGAACATGCGCCACCCCTGCCACCTGCCGAGCTGACCGAGAACTCGCGCTTTGGCTTCGTGCCAACGTTTGGAATGGGAACGGACTTTGAGAAACAAGATGGCCAAGTGAACCCTTATGAAGTGTGGTCTAGCACGTTTGAGGGGACTGCAGTAGAACTAGGTACTTCCTGGATTCGCCCGCATCCGGGACCGTTCAGCTGGCATCTCGTCGAACCCATAAAAGGAGCCCACGATTTCAGTGCCACAGATGCGTGCGTGAGAGCTGCACAGGAACACAACCTATACATTCTCGCGACTATCTGGCCCTTCGTCGAATGGGATCAGGCTTACTGGCAGCAGCAGCCGGGGTGGCAGGCTTCTCGAGGGTTCGAACATGAGCTGCCCACGAGCCGCTATAAGCCGCACGACATGGATGCCTACAAGCGCTTCGTGCAGGCGATGGTCGAGCGCTATGACAACGATGGGGAAAACGACATGCCGGGCTTGAAATATCCTATCAGACACTGGGAGGTTTTGAACGAGCCGGAGACCGGAGGGTGGGGAGATTTGAACTTCTTCAAGGGCACGGTCCAGGATTACCTGGAGGTTTTGCAGGCGACCCACGAGGCGATCAAGGGCGCAGATCAAAACGCAATTGTCCTGCATGGCGGGGCGACCGGTGGAGACAATTTTTGGGATGACCTCCTCGCCTTGGGTGGAGGTGAGTACTTTGACGTTGGAAATGCCCATTCCATCAACGGGCCCGAATACTTGAACACCGATCGATTCTCTGGACTAATGAAAAATTATGGGATCGACAATTTCTGGGTGACTGAGGTTCAGATCGCCTCAGGTCAAGTCTTCGGCGGATACGTGACCGAGGAAGAACAAGCTAGGTTAATCGTTAAAGGTTATGTTGAAGCTTTCGGCAACGGTGCGGAGCGAGCGTTTTACGTCGTCTATAGAGCGGAGCCCGGGATGCACGAGGGGTTTGGAGGCGCAGCTTTGGTCGATGTTGACGGACGAAAGAAACCATCCTACTATGCGATGCGGACCCTGATGTCAAAGGTTGACTTTTTCACGTCTGCCGAAAAACTATCTGATGGGCAATACAAGTTCATCGTGGATAACAAACAAGTCTACGTGCTATGGGGCACTGGAGGCA
>Ga0315312_1000640_pt1 | contig 36711 bp, 58 predicted proteins | sample TDP7_MG_FD_203629 | JGI IMG/M metagenome (GOLD analysis project Ga0315312, IMG submission 203629) | Freshwater sediment microbial communities from Lake Towuti, South Sulawesi, Indonesia - TDP7 | ecosystem: Environmental > Aquatic > Freshwater > Lake > Sediment | place: Indonesia: South Sulawesi... | reverse complement strand
TTTCTTTGCCCCATGAGAGAGTGTCGCTTGTCAAAAACGTTTCTGAGGGGAGAAACTGTTTTTCCTGTAAGATGCGTATTTGCCATTCTGGAATAAAAGCTTCGGTTATTTGACTGATTGTTTCTCTCCCCCAAGGCATCATGTCCGTGATGGAAAAAAGATGCGTTCCGCTAAATGCCAATTCTTTACCCCACGTTAAGGCTTCGGTTGTTCCAAATGTTTCGGTTCCAAAATGTTGAGTTTCCTTAAGTAGAGATGAAGTTGCTGAAAAACTAGATGTCTCCGTTAAGGTGTAAGTGAACTCTTGACCCGTGGCCTCTGGTCCAATGTATGTGTCGGCGACAACAACACAGTCAAATCGGTTTGTTGGAATGGTTCCACCGCTAATATAATAATTGCCTACAGGTACGTTAGCTATTGTGTTATAGCCAAATGTTAACCCTGTTGCCAGCAGCCTTTGGGTACCATCAATCCAGACTTGTATTTCATCGTTGCCAGCTCCTGTCAAAGTTTTTAAACGAACCTCAAAACAGTAATAAGTGTTAATTGACCATGTTACAGCGTCGCCATAGATTGTTTGCCAATTAGAACCATCCCAATAGTCAAACTCAATTTTGTCTGTTCCAGCTTGATCATAAATACCGACTCCCCCAATTTCATTAGTAACGTCAGGTCTAAAACCTATAAACTGCCATTTGATGTTTGAGGCTGGGGTGGCGGACGTTCTCACATAAATTCGCACATAAATTTCATTAATAGATGTTATTGTTTTATGCGCAAATTCCAAATTAGCATTGCATTCCATACATCTGCCGCCGTGGTGAGGCGTTGTGGTGACAACGGTAGGAGTACCGCTTGTTCCTGTCCACGCATTAAAGTTTCCAGATTCAAAACCGTCGCTGAAAATCTCCGTGGCATAAACGTAAACGAGAAATTGTCCAATAAGCAAACTAACTAGAAGTGAATTGATGAGAAAGAGAGAGGTTTTGCGCATAGCCCTTCATCCTAGTTAGCGTTGAACACGAACACCCAAACTATAGTACAGTTCCAACCGTTCTGGAATTGTTGACTGCCTCCCAAGGAAGCCAAAGCATACATATTACCGTCACTATTTGAAGTACTATTCCAATGAGCACTTGCAGCATTAATCGTTATATAGTCCGTTGCCGTGAACTTGTTTGTGCAGTTATAGGCATAGTCTCCACTGCTGACCCAGTAATCTATCGAACCTTCAGTTCTGATAAACCCTGTTCCCGTTGCTTCCGTGTCTAGCTTCGTCTTCGTCTGGTCGACAGTGCTATTGCCTAAGGCGATGTATTTGACGATATAGCTAGTAACGTTTGCACCGCTTAACCAGTCTCGCAGAAGCTTCTCTCCGATGTCCGTAATGGTGTTGTGAACCGTTATCGCTTTAGATGCGATTAAAGCAGTTCCTTCAGGAGACTCTACGAAAACATAGACATTGGCTTCAACTTGTGGTTTTTTCCAAGGTTGAACATGAGCCAAGTAGCCTCCGCCGAACGCAAGGATCGCTGTTAAGAACACTATTGCCCAAAACTTCGGTGTCTGCAACTGAGCCTTATTTTCCATGCTTTTCACCTCCGCTTGCGTATTTGACGGTGAAATATAATCCCCAAAGCATGGTTTGTGCAAAACCAATCAAAAACGAAAAAAATAGAGCAACGTAGACTTCTCCTGTCGTGAATAATTGTGTTAGAGCCACGCAGTCTAAGAAGATTATGCTGAGTAGAAAACATGTAAAAGCCATTTTGTTCTTTGACACTACAATACCCCCATCGACTTTAGAATGATATACATGACGAAAAGCAATATTGCTAGTCCTGTGAAGATGCCCAATGGAAGCGCAAACCTTCCCAAACCGAAACCCGCTTCCTGTCTCCCAATCTCTTCACTTTCTAAGCTAATCGCCCGTATGATGCTCGGCTGATACATTTTGCTAAAGAACGACTTAATCACATCATAGCCAAGCACTTCCCCCTCTTTAATTCTGATATTCTTCGGATCCTTCTCCGCCATATTCAATAGCTTTAAAAGTTTAGGGGTGACTGCTATGGCTTTGCCTTCCTGCACAAAATATACCGGTTTACCGTTCAATATTCCCCGTTCCCGAACATATTCCTTTAGGGTTCCACTGGGGTTACTACTTGATGAGGCGGGTAGCATAATATATTCGTTTTTGGATATTTGAAGAAAATTCCTGATTTCCTTACATAGGACAAGATTGACTTGTGATGTTGCGCTAATCTTTAGGATCAGTAGTTTGTTTGTGAATTTGTGCCAGATCAGGGTCAAGGCTTGGCTTTTCTTCGCAAGGATGAAGAAAAACACTGTTATAACGGTGCTAATGATTGCCCAGGGCGTGAAAATCATGAACAAAAGCAAAAGCAGTTCTAGGTCTGTCATCTTTTGAATATGCCTCCTAAAAGACCCTTCTTTTTCTGTCCCGTGGTTGTCAGGTGAGCATACCATTCTTTCACGGTTAAAAGTCTGCCTCGCCATCCACCAACGTTGTCTCTAATCGCACCTTCTAGGTGAAGCTTCAGGTCTTCATAAAGCGCCCATAGTTCGCCTTCATAACTTTCCTCGTTATTTTCGGCTTCAAGCATGAGAAATAACCGTTTGACTTTGAGTTTGAATAAACGTCCTTCTTTCTCTGTCATGTTTCCCGTTCTACTTAGGTGACTATTCAGCAAGATCATGGTTTTCTGAAGAATGTTGTTTTCTGCTGGAACGTGATACTGTAAATGTTGTTCGCTGTCAAGAATGGGCGTTCCATCTACATTCATTAAAGGCTCTAGAAAAATGCTTAAAACCTTGTCATCGGTTGTTAGAAACCGCGGGATGCCCATTTCTTCCATAGCTTCTGCTGCTGCTCGACGGCTCACTTCTTCCCTGATGGTTCTTTCTTCTATGGTTTCTTCACTCAAACAGTTCGCTTCTCCTACTGCCCTTTGTCACGCTTCGATAAAGCATGAGCAGACTATTACTAATCACAAAGATCACGTCTAACACTCCTAAGAGATAGAAAAAATAGGCAACTTCGTAGATTTCGGGCGAAGCTGCTAAATACAAAGGTGCTAGAACAATCCATCCGAAGGCTGCAACTAGGCAACAGATGTATCCGAGGCTTCCTTCCCGGTAACGGAAATATAGCATTTGGAAAATGAGCGATATGCAGAACACGATCATGAATGTTAAATCTGCATCCATAATTACCGTTCTATATGCTTTACATATTTAAGCGTTTAATGTAAAATATTGTTACGATAAACATATAAACCCTATATTAGTAAATGAAAGGCTGGAGAATCATCATGAACCTCGCCTTGATAATTGGACTCGTAGTGATGCTAGTTGCAACACCTGTCATCCTCGTAATCGGGATGAACATCTATTACAGTGTCTACAGCACCATTAGCACTCTCAACCTTGGTTCCGGGAACACAACCAGAACAAACATAGACACAAACGTATGGTCTAGCTTCAGCCTAATGAGCATAGTGCCTCTGCTCCTAGGTGCTAGCGCAATCATAAGCATACTCGTCACCGCCTTCGTTTACGTGATTGGAAGAAGAGGCTAAACCCTTCAGCTAACTCTCGCTCAATCTCCCCTCTTTTTTTTGGTTCAACCTGTTGTCAAGTTCCTCAACCATTAAAACAATCCGTTCTTCAACCCTCTTTATTTCTAAAGAAAGCTCCACTAATTGAGGGCTAGGATTTTGCGGTTTACCCTGGTTTAAACGGTATAAACGTTGATACAGGGCTCTTGAGGCTTTAGGATACTTCTTCCAGGGCAAGCTCACAAGAGTCTTGAACCGCTCTTTCATAACATTATGTTTCGGTTTAAAGGTACTTATGTTTATTCCTCTCTTGAACCTATGAATAGTTTGTAAAGTATCCCCGCTACGCCCAAGATCATGAACACATAGCCTGTCATACGTGCTGGAATCGGGATTAGAAAGGCGAACATGGAGCCTAGTAATAGCCACAGTAAAGCCACGTAGGCGAGGCTTTGGGTTCTCAGGTATAGGGGTATACTGATGATCAAGATGATTATGCCGAATATTAAGTCTCCTATGAGGCTTGAATATATGGCGAAGACGAAGCCTACTAGGTTACCGGTTTTCAAATATTGGTTCATAAGCTCAAACGGGTTCCAAATGTAGCCCGGGGTTACTGGAATACCAGCTCCTAGCCAGCTAAGCGTGACAGTGGCGGTGCTTGCATGGTTCACAACTATGGTAACGGTTTTGGTTGAAGGGTCATAGGTCCATGATGTTGCGCCAGAAACAGTGGTGGGCTGTTGCCAGTCTGGGACGTAGAGAATGGTTGTGCTTGTTCCTGTTCCAGAAATTGATAAGATGGTTTGTTTGTCTTTGAAAAGGTTTATGACTGTGATGTTGGCGTTTTGCGCTTTTATATAGAAGCTTGAGAGGGTTGAGCCGTCCATCGCAAGGTTGTTCCATCCCCAATAACTGTTTGAGGGAAAACTGTCATAGTAGAAGCTTGTGCAGTAAATGTCTTGGCTGAAAACAACTTTGGTGCTATAGGCCATGAGTCCCCATTCGATTAGGGGACTGATCTGCATGGTGGTTGATTGTGCATAGACTAGTTGCGCAGAGGCTAAGGTGTTGAGACATAGGCTAAATGCGAATAGCGAATAGAGAAAAAACCTTTGGGTTTTGGAGACTTTAATTCAGCCACCCACCATTATTATGGTTTATATTCAGCAGACCAACTAAAACTATATGTTCCTGAGACTGTGACTGTTATAGTCACATCTGTACTATTTGCTGACCAACTCCATGTTCCATAGCCAGTCGTTTTCCAACCGATTTCAACATGAGTCGCTGTTCCTGCTAAGCCATGATTGAATGTTACGCTTGTAGAAGCCGTTATGGTTGCAGTTCCGCTGTTCTCGGTAATGTAGCCAATATTCTGCCTAACTATATCTTCTGTTCCAAGCGAATTAATACCCTTCGTATAATAGCCGTTAATTAAATTATTATGCAAAATGAGAGTGCGACTAACTGTGACTGTTGTACTAATAGCATATCGGACCTGAATGGCTGGACTACTGTAGTCATACATCCGATTGCCTACGACAATATTATCGTACGCTGAACCATCTAACCGCACAAAATCATAAGCGTTCGCTTGAGTTTTCCTGTTCTCATTTTGAAACTGGTTTCCACTAATAATGTTGCCGTCTCCGCCATAGACGTATAAGTCGTGCCTTCCGTTGTGCTCAATACGGTTATTGATAATGCGATTGTAATCGCCTGTGACAAGAAGTCCATAGTAAGGCGCAAGAGAAAAAACGTTACGACTGATGTAGTTATTTCCACCAGCCAGAGAACATGCACTGCCAATGCCATATACATTCGTGCCTCCCAAGTGGTTTTCTTCAACCCAACCATCTGAATAGGATACCAGATTCAAACCGTTACATTCTACGCCATCGCTGCCCCAGTACTCACCATAACAGTTTAAAATCTTCATTATTGACGCGCTGTTAATATTGATAAGATGGCGTTTAATGTTGAAGAACCAAATATCATCTATTACACAGCTGACCTTTTGGCTTCCGGCACCAACAATGCCATCAAGTGAAGTTAAAGTTTGATTCGCTCGATTTCCATCTATAATAAATTTTCCCAGATAACAATTACGCGCGCCACTGGCAATCGCAAAGGGCGTAATATCTGCGCCATCTTGAACTTTAAACACTGTTCCTTTTAAGATTGCTGGGTCGCCACTAAAACCTATTTCTTCCCCCAACAAACTAATATAACTATTAACTGTCACTTGCTGGCTCAATTCATACAGACCTGACTTTACAAATATTGTTCCACCATTCGGCAAAGCGTTTATTGCCGCCTGTGTCACTACGGCAGCATTTGTTCCGCTGTAATCTATTGCCCAAGTTGTTCCGTTTCGAGCGTAATAGGTTGAGCCGTCTTTGAAAATGATGTATGAGGCTTCAGAGACAAAGCTTTGAGGTGTTATGAGTATGGTTGAACCGCTTGCCCATACGTAGCCAAGGTTCAAGCCCATGAGAAAAATGAGAAGAACCGCTAGCAACGGTTTGGTTTTTTGGGCAAATCTTAAATTCCAATTCACCTAACGCTTCACCTTTCTTCTCTTCGTCTTCTTCTTCGCCTTTCTTTTATGCGGTATTAGGTCTCCGATTAGAGGATTGGGTTGGCTTGCTACGCTTTGCGCCCACTTGTCGATGCCCTTTAAGATTCGTTTAGCAGTTCCACCTTTCCTCGCTTTCTCTCTGGCTCTGCGTTTAGCCTCTAAAATCTTCTCCTTGCGCAACTCCTTCCAATATTCCTTGTCTGCTTCAGCCTTGGCTTCCCGCTCGATCTCTTGCTTCTGAGCCTTATGAGCTTTAGCCTCTTCCCGCCTCTTCCGTATGACTTCTTTCGTAAGCCTTATGGGTTCCGTGAAAATAGTTGCCATTATTTTCTCAACCCTCTCAAGGTGTGAGCCACAACTGCCCGTTTCTTCAACAAACCCGTAACCTTCACCTTCCGCTTACCCGTTGAACTAGGGTTCCGAACAGTGTCGCCAATCTCAGCATTCTTAATCTTTGTCAACAACGCTTTAGGAATCTTCTTGTCCTGTGGAACCTTGAGCTGCCTATGCAGCGAGCCTTTCCTGTGTTTCTTGAGAGCCTTCTGAATCCACTTCGTCACCATCTACTTCTTCGCCTTCCTCTTTTTTCTTCCTACTCATTTTGGGTAAATATCTTTTGATTTCGTTTGTAAACATCCAAGAAGTTTGAGGAGAACCCCGATCTCTTCCTGAAGTTTGAACTATCCTATGATAAGTCTTATTTCCAACCTTGTTAGTTTCTCGCAAATAACGAATGCCATCGACAGTGAACCTCTTCGGCAATCTCTTCTTCATCGTCTCTTTCTCCGTTGACCTTGAGGATATTGAATATCAGAATGTAGAACGATAAGGCCATCCATTACTTTTGTCAATCGTTCTCTCGTCTTCCAAGGAGTGTTAGGCGTAGTTTTATTTCTAACACTTCGTATAAGTGCATGCGCTCTTTCCAATTTTTCAGCCTTAGATATATATCGCTTTTTTTTCCGAATCCCTATTCTTCTCTTCGTCATCTACTTCTTCCTCTTGCTCTTCTTTCTATAATGACCACCATACAGTTCCCTGTGCATAGCCCTAGCTGTCCCTTCTCTATCCGGATCACCATATCTAGGTATTACTTTAGCCTTCCCTTCCTTCCTCCACCCTTTTGCATCCTTAATAGCATCTCTCTTATGCCTATAATGAGAGACTATCTCGCCATAGGCTTGAACAGCGTAATAAGTGGGTCGTTTACGTCTTACCATTACTTTTTCCTCTTTTTCTTTGGTTTCTGAACCAGATGATAATAGTCACGCCATGCCTTGCGGATCTCGTTGCCTAAGTCAACTCGAACTATTCCGCTTCCTTGTGGTCGTCCGCGTTTCCGCTTCGGCTTAGGCGGTCTTCCTCTTTTTGCCATTTTCTATCGATAGTCTTATATATCGATTAAGTATATATATTTTTCTATAATAATTGAGGCTTCCAAATGAGCTACATGCCCCAAGCCCTCCAACAAAAACTGCGACAAATGGCTCCGCCAGAATGGAGACCGCCAGAACTACGCAAAGAAGAACCTCAACCCGTCATCTGGCAAGAAGAATTCAAGAAAACCATAACGGGACAGGTTTACGAGGCAGAGAAGCCTCCTTCACAGAAAAAGGTTGAACAGCTCACGCCCCTATTGCCTCCGCAGTGGAGACCTCCTGAGCAAGTTTACAAGAAGCCTTATACGGGGACTTTAGCGGGCGTGGTTGGTTCGGTTGAATCAATCTGGAACCCTTATGTTCCAAGCGTGACAGGCGCAGCCATCCAAACAGCTATTCAGGGCGGTCGACCAAGCTGGCAGTTTGAAGCCATGAGACAACTGGGACCGGGCTATGTTGTGGGGGGTATTGGTGGAGAAGTTGTTCAGACAGTTTTGATTGGAAAAGGAACCGAGAAGCTAATTGGTTGGGCATCTAGAACTGAGACAGGTGCAAAGATTGGGAGGCGTATCCCCGATTGGGTTAAAGCCGTTTTTGTTAAGCGAAAAAAGACATTAGCTCCTCAAATCGTCTCAGTCCCCACAGTCCCGGAAGAACAGCTTTTACCTGTTTTCTCTCTGAAAGAGGGACTTGTTAAATCTGCCGGGCAGGAAGGCGTAGATTTGGCTTGGGAACTGATGCAGACGCCTAAGACAGCTGGACTTCAAGTGATCAAAGAGGCTGCTACGGCTCCGGTGAAGATTAAAGCCATTCGTGGAGCTGTCATAACGCCGTTCGCAAAGACCTTGACATCGGTTAGAGAACCTGTTTCTGTTGTGGGCAGAGAAGCCGTTACGAGAAGCGGTCAGAGCCTAGTTTTGGCAACAAAGCCAGCGCAAGCAGCCGTAACTCAGTCACCTATTTTGTCAGCAGTCAGGGAGATCGCTCAAAGCGTGGCTAAGCCCACTGTTGTAGCTGAAACTGTTCCCTTCGCATTAATGGAGTTGCCGAAAGCATGGCAGCGCATAGCTCCGCCTTCGCTGAAACTTGGAACTTATCCCTCTGTCAAAACAGTGCAGTATCCAGAAATGATGATGGTTGTAACTCCGATGGTTGAGGCTAAAACACGGACAGAGCAGGCTACGAGAACAGTTCAATCTCAAAGCCTTCGGCAGATGCAGAAACAGATACTGAAGCAGTCTCAGGTTCAGATGCAAGCGCTTAGGATGCAGACGAAAACGATCACGGTTCCCCGTTTCTATCCTCAATTATATAGAGTGAGAGGAAGGGGAAAGGCTCGGCGACTTTATGGCGCCGAATGGTTCAGTAGAACATGGCCTGTTCCTACACCAGAAGAAGTTGCTAGGAGGTTGAGGTTTTGAGGATTGTCCTTGCAGCAGTGATCGTTATCGCTAGCCTGTTCATGGTTACGGTGGTTTGGTATGCTGCTACACCCGCCTATTTCGGCATCATGGATACTCTTGACGGAACTTTTACGGAGTGGGTTTTGGGCGATGTTTGGAGCAATGTCTCAGGCGTGCTACGTAATACTTGGTGGTGGCTTCTGCTCCTGTTTGTCGGCGTGTTTATGGTTTGGTTCTTTCTCATGGCTCAGAGGAAAGACTATGAAAGCACGGAATATGAGGCGAGACCATGAGGGCTAAATGGAAGAAGAAGCGTGTTCGCCGAGAGAAACGGAAGAGAAGATTACGGAGACAGAGATACAGGTGAAAGGAGTGAAGACGAGGAGACGAAGAGCATGAGCTTATTAATCGATCTACCTAGACCTCGCCGTATCCTAAGTATGTATATTTATGTGGTAGCCTTCAGCTTCTTAGCCCTCGTCGCTATCGCATGGTATTTCGTGAACACTTTCATGCAAATCTTCATCGAGACAATAGTAGCGGCTAATCCGTCTGCTTTCGACAGCGATGTGAACACTTTAATCGTGAACATTTGGATGTGGATGCCCATTCTCTTCTTATTTGGTCTGCTGATCTGGGTTTACGTGAACGCTCAGAAGCCAAAGGAGTATCTAGCATATGAATAAAAGCCTCGTTGCGTTCTTAATTGTGTCAAGTTTAGTCATGTTCGTAGTTGTAGGGTTACAGTTCAGCCTTCCCAAAGACGGTTTTTACGCTGTTTGGGGCTGGGAATTATGGGTCTGGGAGCTTTTCAGCGGCTTGTCAATGGGCTTAACGCTTGCCCATTGGATATGGCACTTAATGCAGGTGAAGCCTAAAAAATGAAGCATGAAGCAACCCTGTTAATCACGCTTTTGCTAGCATTCATCATTCTCAACAATAGCATCCCCCTCGTAAAGGCTTCAAGCGTAGTTTGGCTTCATCCCACAGGCTACGAAGACCCAGACAGCGACTGGTATGACGAAACGAAAGCATATGACGGAAGCATATCTACAAGGGCCTATGAAAACTCGATTCCTTCACTTACATGGGGAAAATTTCTTGTCTTAACAATATACCCGATTACCACGGACAGAGTGAGATTTTATGCGACTGCACGGCTAACAAGTCTAGACCTAGACATTTACGTGAACGACAGTTGGATCGATGTTTATCAAGGAATCTACTCGAGCAAGGTTTGGACAGAAAAAACGTTCACGTCTGGAAATGTTACGAAAGCCCGTGTCAGATTCCTCGATCTGTGGATAGATTTTGTTCCTGAATTATGGGAGTTCGAATTCTATGGCATGGTTGACTACATTTACAGTTTTTATGGCGCATATTATGAAAACGGAACTAGCACATACCAAAACACAACAATAACCGCAATCTTCCTAGACAGTACAAGTTACAGCTTCGTCCTAAACGGTTCATACACCTATGTCCCTTCTTCTCAACCTTCATTCTTTAGGTGGAATATTGGAACCCTTGAGCGAACGTATTATGTTACTGGCTGGAATCAAACCATAAACGTTTTCACGCCCGAAGCGAGCTATGGCCTTTACCAGTTCTCAATCCAAGACTATGCAGGCATGATTGACTCAACCACCTACCTATACAGTTACCGAATCATAAACGACACACAATATGTGCTAGAGAAAAGAAATGTGAAGGCAACCGTCAATAAAGTGCCATTAGTAATGACTGTTGGTGCCTCATACCTTTTAGTTCTCAATAACAGCCTTACAGAATATAGTTTCGGCTATTATACGGCTGGCGCAACCACAACCGACACGCTCACGGTTTACAGCATAGACTTTCCAAGCCAAACCAAACTAACATATCAATATATATGGATAGATGCAAGCCGATCCGAAGACAACACCTTCATCCTAGTTAACTATCAAACTGTCCAGGGAAATACTAGCCTAGTTCAACTATGGATCACTTTCAAAAATGGGACAACTACATACTACGCCAATAGCACAAGCCAAACCGTGCAGTTTCAATGGGACCAAGCAGACAACATGACGAATTATTTAGTCTATGTAAATGCGGATCATAGCATTCTAGGAACGGTAACCTTCCGAAAAACACTGCCATATTACATAGATGTGAACCCGCCTTTCAACCTTAGCCCTCTTGGAACATGGGGAATCCCCGCCACCCAAGTAGTCCCCTTCCTCATAATCATCGCCGTAGCAGTGGTGTTCAGCGCAGTAACCGTGCCACTAGGCTTAATCATGACAGTCATAACCGCCGGGATCCTACGCTATATCGGATGGGTCACGTTCACAGGAACACTATCTGGAGACGCTGAGCTCTTAGGCATCATAGGAAGCCTAGCAATCATGTACGCACTATACAAAGCAAGGAGAAAAGAAGGATGAGGATTAAACTGGTCAAAAAAATCTCGAAAGGCTATCTTGGAATGAATAGGCGTGCAGCCAAAGAACTAGGGATCGACTATCCCTATAGTGAAGAAACAATCCTGATTAACAAATCTTTATCAAAGAAAGAACAAAAAAAGACGATTGCTCATGAAAAGATTGAACTATTTCATATGAAAAGAGGACTAAAATATAGGGAGGCGCATAAAATAGCTAACGCTTTGGAGGCAAACATCAAATGAAGATGATGTATAAAATGCTTCTGTTCTTCATTTGCCTAAACATGGCAACCTACTTGGTGAACCACATAGCAACATTAACAAACATGCCAACCGAAGGCATAAACCCCGCAATCTCCCCATCCGAAGTAGAACAAGACTTCAACGCTAGCCAAACCGTAAGCACATGGAAAGGCTGGGCAAACCCCGTTTTCATATTTGGCGACATAGCAGGCGGATTAGCCATGATGTGGCAGGCTGTGCAAACGTTTTTCATAGGCTTTCCAATGTTCCTATCAAGTTTCGGAGTCCCATCAGTCATTATCAGCGTTCTGGCAGCATTATGGGCCTTTATCTGGGGCTGGGCAATATTCGAATGGATAACCGGAAGAAGAGCATCACCAGAATGACAAAGATTATTTTTATTTAAGTCTTAGGCTGTTCACGGGTTAGGAAGATTTTTATAGGGGGCATCGAGCATGGCTCCGCAGACAGTGCAGAACTCTCCAATTTTAACCCACTTCCGATTTTTAAATATGTAAAGGGTGTAAAGCTCTCCAGGTTTATTCCATCGTCTTCCATCTGGTGTTTCATAAAAACCTCTACAACCGTCAGTATGTTTTCTCATGTTAATTTCACCCAACTTTGCGGTAAAGTTCCTCGCCACATCTCTCGCAATTATAAGCTCTCACTGAAGCGATGAGTTTTTGTTTAGAATCATAGATTTGAAAGGAAGGCCGTTTTCCGATTACAGTCATTTTAGCACCACATTGAGGACACAGCGGGGACACACTTCTCGTCTCCTATGTATATATACACTGTAGAAGAATTGTGATATCACAAGTATATATACATTTCGGAGTCGTGAACAGGCTAAAGTCTCTTTCGCCTAATTTGTTCATAAATCCATGATGCAATATACGTAAAGACATAAATTTGAGCGCAGACGAAGATTAACTGTCCAATAACGAAGATCGGCGCAAGTTCCATCGACCAGAAGAATGCGCTCAGCCATAGATGTTTATCTGGAGCCATTATAAAGGACGGAACGATGATCTTTACTATGAAGTAATCTAAAAAAGCCCAGATTATGAAACCAAAAAGCCAAAATTTCTTTTCCATTAAGTTTCCTTTGTCCTCTTAATTTTTTTTCATCTTCTCACTATTTTTCCCGTTTCTGTGACAGCCCAGCCGTGTTCCTTCAACTCTTTGATTACGTCAGGCATCTCCAAGATGGCTTTTATGTGCTCGCAGTTTGTCTCCTCACATCTTTCGCAGTAAGGCCTATCGGCCCGGAAATAGATATCAATCCATTCTCGGCCCTTAGATGCATCATTATCTATTATGGTTATGTGATCCTCGTAGATATTGTAATGCTCAAAACGAGGCTTAGCCGGATATTCCCCCAATTCTGTCAATAGATGTTTGGTGCCTTCTAAAACTATATCAGCCCTAGAGCGAAATCCATGTTTTCTACTTTCAACTATTTTATCGAGTATTCTAGTGATTTCTTCCGGTATTCCTACATATATCCATCCTTTTTCAGACATATTTCTCTCTACGTAGTTTCTATGTAGTACAGATAATATATGCATTATGGAAAGAACTTTCATAGATAAAATAAGGATATAATATGCTTACCATAAGTCTTAAATACTGCATACATACGATATACATATCGTAAGAGGTGAGTTGAAAACGAGTTTAGAGATAAAATGGAAAAGGAAGCTATACTGGAACCCAGCGAACGAATCGTTCACGGTATATCTTCCAAAAGAACTCGCTATGCCTTTGAAAGAAAAAGGCATTGAAGAGCTCGAAATCTGGTATGATCCTAAGGAAAAAGTCATCAAAATGAAGCCAGTGGAGGCTTAGTTTTTTGTCGAATTGTATGACGCAAGCCCGCAGCCTCGAAGCAAATATTCTCAGCGAGGCAGGCAAAGGACGTTTCTATCCGACTAGCGCAATATGGGAACTGGGCGTGGCACGTGCCACACTATATCGTGTCTGCGAGAGGCTTGTTAGGCTGGGCTTGTTGCAGAAGCACCAGGACAAAGAGTATGCAGCAGAGAAGGGCCGAGAAATCGGCTTAGTCTACTATACACTAAAGGAGGCCTAGTTCTTGACCAGGCAGGAACCGCATACTTGTGATGTCTGCGGAGCAATATTCTATGCGCCAGAGGACCCGTTAAGGACCCTTGAGATTAACCGGGACCGACAAGACGAAGTAATCTATGACTTATGCTACGATTGTCACGCTAGCCTACTCAAATGGATTTTGGCAACAAGAGAGGCAGGCCCAAAGGAGGCTTAAGAGATTGGAGGCAAGAGCAGTCTTAATTTTGGAGCTGAAGCCTGAGGAAGCAAAGGCTCTTACGGACGAGATTACGGGCCTAGGCGAGAAACATGACTTAGCCTATGACCTCCCACACCTGTCTGACTTGCGAGATCTGCTGATCACCGTTCTAGACAAGTAAGGTGGTCTCCTCGTGCGATCTAAGCCGAAAAATGTAGAGGATGATCGCTGTCCCGAATGCAACTGTCGCCTAGCGGAGAAACAAGTTGACCCAATCTTTGACGTCTGGCGAAAATACTGTCCCAATTGTGGCAGGGAGGCAGAATGATGAAGTACACTGTTATTTATGGCCGCAAAGTCCGTGTTGCAGCTTACGACATGCTTGATGTCTCCTTGACTATGGAATTTGACACAGCCATTACGCCATTGGATACAGCGTTTGACACAGTGAAATCTCAGGTTAACCAATGGATCCAGCAAGAGCAGGATAGGCTTCTCGAGAAAAGTGTCCCAAGGCCCAAGGCGGAGGGCGGCCAGAAATGAGCCGAGCCGTTAAGTCTGCCACAGATCTTGAGAAGGTTTTCGCTCAGGCTTTAGAGATGCCTGCAGGCGAAGTCGTAAAGCTCTTCGAGTTCTACGAGGAAGAAGACTTTCTGGTTGCCGCGAGCCGAGGATGGCTGGGCCGAGAAGTCTTCCTAAAAGCCGCCGAGATCACACGGCAGTTAGGTGGAGCGTACCAGTTTTCAGCGGACAAGAAACGGGCTTTATTCAAGGTTCCGAAGCCGAGGGAGGCGGTCTCGAATGCGCCAGCTGAACCAATCATTTCAACCCCTTCTCCCAGATCTCCTATTGGCCCGGTTGGCGCCGAGAAACCTGAGACCCCCCCTCCCCCTATCGTGAAACATTGGGAGCCAGAATATCCGCCTGCAGATGCCCCTGTGACACCGGGCTATTATGCAGAATTCCCAGTAGATCGCATTCTCTCGCCAAAGTTAAACTTTAGAGCCGATGTTGCTGAAGGCGCCAGCGATCTGATGGAAGAGATCCATGTAGCGGGAATGATTATTGAGCCGCTTGTCTGCCGTCCGGCAACTAAGCCTGGCTATGTGGAGCGTGGGCCAGGCGAAAGAAGACTCTATGCTGCTCGGCAACTCGGCATGAAAACAGTGCCCATCATCGTCAAAGCGATGGATGATCTTGAGTTTGACAAAGTTAGGCTTCTCGAAAACCTTGCCCGCAGAGACCTCTCAGCCATGGAGCTAGCTAGGGTGCTCAAATACTTCATGGATAAGTATCCGCAGAAATATCCAACACAAGAAATATTGGCAAAAGCCGTCAATAAAACACCGGGTTGGATCTCGCAACACCTGAATATGTTACAGTTAGAAGAGCCAGAAAAGCTGTCTATCTTTACACGTGTAAACTTGAAACCTGAAAAATTAACCGAAGGTCAAGCTCGAGAGATCCTTGCATCTCCGCCAGAGAAACGTGAAGAAGTTGCCAAAGCTATTGCAGACCATATCAAAGCCGAAGGGAAACCACCATCAATGCAAGATATCCGAAAGATTACAGAGCCTGGTGAGAGGGCGAAGTGTGCTCGTTGTGGCAATCCTACGATGCATCCTGTTATGGTTGATGGCTTGAATTATTGTCAGAGCTGCTCGGGAATGGTGCAGGCTGGCAAGGCTAAGCCGCCTAAAGAGGATCATGTTACAGAAAGTGTAACATCAAAACCCAAAGAAGAAAAGCCGGAGGGTGAAGATATTGCAGAAGTAACTTGCCCAATCTGCAAGACCATTTTTAGACTTGTCCACCACGCCTCCGATAATCATCAAGCCGAATACTACATGGCAGGAGGCAAAGAATGAGCATACGTTACTTATACAAAACCATTCCAAGGGACAAGCGTATCTGCTGTTATTATCTTTGTGAGAAGCCGATTCTCCGCAACATTGCCCGGGATACAGATGGCCGCATTTACCATTATGGTTGCTTAAACACGGCTAAAGACGAGCAGCATCGATACTTGGACTGTGGCGGCGGCTTCAACGGCACCGAAGTAGCCTTAGACAATCCTTTCGGCGAGACGGTAGTGATCTGTCCCTTCTGTGGCAGCCACAAAACCAGGCGCGTAACTGGAGGAGAAGACTAGAATGGGTTATCTTTGCACTGATCTGAGTTTCCCATGCCGAATGCGAAAAATGGCTAAGCGAGTTGCCTTTTGCAAATTGCCTGATCCTCGTCAATGTGAATTCTCAGAAAAAGAAAAGGAGGCCTAATTGTGTTTGCGATTAAACGCCATGTTATCAAAGCATTGCTGACCGATCCAGAGTGGAGCAGACGGTTGGAAAAGGCTGAGACAAGCCGGGAACTCATTAGGATCCTAGAGGATTTTTGCCGCACTAAAGGCTTCAAAGTTGTAGTAATCGCTGAAAAGGAGACTTAAACGATGAACCGGACGAAGATTGAGTGGACCGAGTATAGTTGGAATCCAATAACAGGGTGCTTGCACGGTTGTTGGTACTGCTACGCAAAGAAGCTCTTCACAAGGTTCCATAAGCCTTTCATTCCCCTGTATTATCCTGAACGGTTGAAAGAGCCTTATGCTCTCAAGAAACCATCAAAGATATTCGTGTGTTCAGTGGCGGATGTCTTCGCGTCTTGGACGCCTATAGCATGGCGAGATGCCGTTTTGGATTCTATTTTCAGGTGCCCAATAAAGCACACATTTCAACTCTTAACGAAGAATCCTGAGCGAATACCGGACATACATTTCCCAGATAATGTTTGGGTTGGAACGACAGTCACGAACCAAGATGGAGATTGGAGGAACATTCAAACGATCAAAAAGGTTAAAGCTCGAGTTCGCTTTGTGAGTTTTGAGCCGTTGCTCAGTCTGTTGCCAGACGAAGTTAGCCTCAGCGGAATCCAATGGGTGATTGTTGGAAAGCTGACAGGGTCCCGAAAAGTTCCCTTAGACGACCGTTGGATCTATGACATTATCCTGGAATGCAAGAGATGGTTGATCCCTCTCTTTTTGAAAAACAATCTGAGGTGGCCTGAGAAGATTCAGGAGTTCCCGGAGGCTTCTAAATGAGTTTAAAGATTTCTGCAAACCTTTCTCTTCCACTTGAAGCTGTAACATGGGTCCTCAGTTATCTTGCGAAACGTGGAGCTGGCAAAACCTACTGTGCCTCAGTTCAAGCTGAAGAAATGCTCAAAGCAAAGATTCCTATCGTTGTCATTGATGGAATGGGCATTTGGTGGGGCTTACGTGTTAGCGCTGATAGGCAGCGGGAAGGCTTGCCTGTCGTGGTTTTTGGCGGTGAACATGCCGATTTGCCTCTGTTTCCTGAGAAAGCGGGAGAGATGGCTAAGGCGATCGTGGAATCGAACATTTCATGTGTCCTAGACCTGAGCCCGTTCAGCAAGTATGTTGCCCGCAAAATCGTAGCCGCATTTCTCAATGATCTTTACCGGTTGAACAGAGTTGAACGGCACGTTTTCATCGAAGAAAGTGACTTGTGGGCTCCGCAGCGTCCCATCGGCCAAGAAGAGGCTCTATGCCTCTCTGCTGTCGACAACTTTGTGCGGCGAGGCGGCAACCATAACCTCGGCTGCACACTCATCACACAAAGAAGCGCGGTCTTAAACAAGGACATTCTCACGCAATCTGACTGCCTTGTTGTGTTGCGGACTTTGGCGCCGCAGGATAAGAAGGCTATTCAGGCGTGGGTTGAGGAGCAGACAGAGCAAGACAAGACTAAGCTGAATGAATGGTATGATTCGTTGAAGACGTTGGAGAATGGTGAAGCGTGGGTTTGGCGTCCTGAGAAGCCAGCAATCTTCCAGAAGGTGAAGTTTCGGCAACGTGAGACTTTTCATGCCACACGAGAGTTCATTCGGAGCCCGCAGGCCACTAAAATCGTGCTCATGAGCGTCGACGAGTTTGTTGAGCGCTTCAAAAAGGTTTTTGGATCCGAGCCTTTACAAACGACAATACGTGTCCCAGGGACACGTAGTCCCGAGATTTTGAAGGAGCTAGAGGAATTTCGCTCTGGCCATAAGCTTGCGGAGAGCGTGCAACAAAGGCTAAAATTCCAGGGAGAAATGAACGCCAAACTAAATGAAGAAGTTACCAGACTTCAGAAAGAGCTTGGTGAGCTGCAGCCTCTAAAGCGGCTACGTGATGCTTTATTGGAAATTATGCCTACGCAGGTACCTGTGAGTGTACCCACGAATGTAGATTCATCTATCTCTACGGAAATTCGGGTTTCCAGAGAAGAGCCCATAGCTAACGTGATAACCAAGAAGCCTATACTTGACATTAGTGAAGAAAACTGGAAAGGCCGTCTCCTCATCCTGATCCACAACGGCTACTTTGACGAACCTAAACGCCTAACACCCATCCGGGAACGGCTACAGCAAAATTATGGCGCCATACCGAACGCAGCCATGATCAACAATGAGCTTGTGGAGCTTATGAAGTTGCATTTTCTGAGCCGGGAGCAGCAAGGCGGACAATGGGTTTATGTGGTCTATCCGGGAGCGAAAGAACGGATTAGGGAGACTTCATAATATGGTTGAGATGTTGAATGCATGCGTCTGTCCCCAATGCGGCCATCGAGGACTAGAGGTTAAAACGGAAGGTTGGAAACCTGTGGCAATCAGATGTAGGCGACTCAAAAACTGTGGCTGGAGAGTGGACCTTAAAGAGTTCTGGCCAGAAGTAAAGAAGGAGACAGAAACGTATGGGTGAAGGTTGGGGCTGGATTACAAATAGCCCTAAATGGCACTATTTCGTTGATGGAAGAAGTCTTTGTGGTAAGTGGATAGGTCTAGGTGAACTAGAACAGGGAAATGATGGAAGCCCAGACAATTGTACAGCATGTAAGAGGGCTTTGGAAAAACGAAGAGCTAAACAAGCATTAGAAAAGTTGAAGCAAGAAGGAAAAATTCAGTATTAAGAAAGTTGTTCATGAGTTAGGAAGGTTTAAATATGCAAGACTTAGAGGAAATGGTTGTTTTCGGAGAATGGAACAAGTCGTTTACTGTCTTTGGTTTCATTATTTGCCCCAAAAATGTCTTAGAGATATGGCTAATTGTTTTGAATGCGAATTAATGCTAGAAAGATACGATGAGGTTGAACCAGAATGAGTGAAACAAACAAGGTAACCCGAAAAAGAACTGCTGAGCAAATCTGCAACGAAGATGTGTTGTTGCGAGAAACGTTAGCGCTAGAAAAAAGAGACATAAAAGTTTTTGGCGGGTCGGCAAGTACCGCAGTTGCCCATAAAGACTGTGAGACTCTAAACTCTAACTGTAATAGTCCATCGGTTAGGCAGTCGGGTAGCCGTGAACCCGACCAGAAACAAACAAAAGGTGAGATAAGTTGAGTTTGGAACAAAAAGCAAAAACATTTCGTGAAGTAATCGACACTTTCACAGGAACAACTAAATGGAGACTGGACTTCAAGGATGGAAACTGCAACTTAGACGACGAAAATAAGAAATTATGGATTCGGCTTGAAGATCACGAGAAAAAGATTAAGGAATTAGAAGGAAACATAGAAGTCCTAAAGGCAGCGGCTAATATTGCTATTAAAGAAATGAGAAGGTTTCAATCTCGTTTGGAGCAAGCCAGACAACACGTTTCTAACCTTCCTAACCAAAGGAGAATACTAGAAGGACTAGAAGAACTATGCAAAAGCGACTATTGGAAATACAATGTTTACGGACGATTGAATTCTGAGGTTTACAGTGAACTCATGTCGAGAATCTTGGGAATAATCCGTTGTTTCATTTATGATAATGAAAAAGGGTTTAAGGAGTTGCTTATGATTCTCGAAGAAGGCAAACAAGAAGAACCAATGAAGGAGAGAGAAAAATGAAGATTTGTCCCAGAAACTTTGATGCAAGCCAATGTGAATTTCAACAAGACACTAAGAAGCCGATTGAAGACCAGATTAGATTCTGCCAAAATTTAAAGTGTCCTCATGGCACGATTTTGGAAAAGAAACTGTCCAGTGGCGAATGGGTTGCCTTTGTCAGTTGCGACCTAACTTGGAACCCTTTTGATTGCCGGCCGACAACCGAGGCAGAAAGAGAATTAATGATGTAGGAGTGCACAAGGATTGGAACCTATGCGTGTGCATGCGTGTGTGTGCACACCAGCCAAAGAGACGAGAAAAAACGGAAAAGAAGCCTGTTTTAGGCTTGTTTCGGCTTTCTTCTCTTCCTTGTGCAGCAATATAATATATAATAATACACGGAATGGAAGAAATCTTCCTATATTGGAAGAAATCTTCCGATCCTTGCGGAGGCATGGTCTTTGACGAAAAAAGTTAAGCTCGGAATATGCATAGACCCGATTTTGGCATTGAAATTCAGGCAATTTGTAGCCGAACAGTATGGAAAAATAGGTAAAGGCTACCTCAGCTTCGAGGCGGAGCAAGCGCTACAGGCCTGGATGAGCACACACAAGAGCACACAAACCCAATTACTGCATAAACCACCAAACCCGATTCCCAACGTCTTCCAAGTTAAAGAACAAGTGAAAGAATACCTACGTACCACTTTTGGGTACGAGCAAATCTACAAAATCCCAAAAAACCATTTCACAATAGCTATCTCCAGCCTCAGAGGAACAGATGAACGAACAGTCAAAAAATGGATGCGCCTCTTCGAAAGATACAAAATAATTAAATGGGTTACTCCCGGGGTGGTGGAGTTTCTCTAAAACTGGAGGCTTCTTAATGAGGACGACATTAGAGAAATTTGAGTTGCCAGATTGGGAACATGCTCCCATTCAAACTGTGAGACTACGCGAGTTGGTTTTTGATTTCTCGCTGTACCCGCGGAAAAGAGTTGACCAAGCAACTGTTGAAAGTTATGCGCGCGCTTTGGAAGGAGGAGCCACTTTCCCCCCTATTAAAGTTGCATTATATCAGGATAAGAAGATCGTGGTTGACGGTTTTCACCGCGTTGCCGCCAGGCAGCGCTTCCTACTTGACTCTATTGCAGCCGTTATTCTTCCGTTTGAAACAGAGGCCTCCCTGTTTGCCGAAGCGGTAAGACTGAACAGCACCCACGGAAAAGGTTTCTCCGAGTCAGAATTGAAGGCAAATATCAAGCGTCTGCAACATTACAATTTCTCAGTCGACGAAATTCAGTCCTTGATTCATTTTCCGAAAGAAGAGATCCGCAAAGAGTTTGCGGTCCCAATCTTGGAAATGACGACTCCAACAGGCAGGAGAATCTCATATCATTTCAGGTCGAACGGTCTTGTTCCGGACAAAAACGATTTTGTTGAGCACAGAAAATTGAAGGACGCATTGAAACTATGCAGGAAATGGGCTGAGTCAAACCAGCTTTCAATCGACAACGCCGAGCTCACAGCGTTGATTGTACGTTGTCATTTAGCCTTGGGGAAGGTGCTTGCTGATGTTTAAGGCAATGTATCGCCAGGTGTCGTATGGTGGGGATTCGAGGGGTTCGGTTCAGTCCTCTTTGGCAAGGCATGGCGTTTCATGCAGAGGTCTGGCATTGCATCGCACTGCTCTGTCCTGTCCGGTTAGGTACCGTAAGGCGCTGCAAGCTAAGGCGTTTCGAGCTGTCGCATGGTATGGCGGAGCGGGATCCGGTCCTGCTGGGTCAAGCGGTGTTTGGTTCAGTAAGCTGCGCCAGGGCATTTCTAGGCGAGGCCCTGCGGCGGTTGGGCGGTGCACGCTGGAGCGGTGCTTTGTCTCGTATGGCAAGCTAAGGCATTTCGTGGCATGGTTTAGCGATGTCTTGTTTGGCGTCGTGGAGCTCATCGGGGTAATGCACTCTAAGGTAAGGTTTTATTGTGGTCTGGCTTGGAAGGATGGAGTGGGGAAAAGCGAGCTAGGGCCTTGTGTTGCGCGGCTTTCTAAGGCATTATTTTGGCAGGGTGGTGTGGAGCAAAGCGAGGCTCACATTGCCGAGCTCTCGTTGATGTCTGGCATGGCTAGACATGGTACTGTTGGCTCTGGTTTTGCACGGTTGCGTGCTGCTGGGCAAGGTCTGCTCAAGTATTATTTAGGTTTGGTATTGCCCTGTGAAGTTGGGCGATCCGTTGTGAAGCAAGGTCAGGTATTATTCGGGTTAGGTCAGGCTAGGCGGGGTCCTGTTAGGCAGGGTCCAGCGAAGTCTGGTTTTGCGAGCCTGACTATTCATGGGTACGGAGGTTACCAAAATTGAGCGAAAAAATCTACAAGAAAATAGACGTGAAAATTAGGGGTTTGACGCCGTTACTGATGAATCGTCTCAACCCCGAAAGTTTGAAATCGAAAAGCAGAATGAGAATGCAGGAATACAGCACAACAAAAGACGCAGAAGCCAGCGCCTACATGGCAACTATTGACGGCAAGAAACAGCTATACATTCCCCAAGAAGCCCTGTACAGTATGCTGATCGGCACGGCAAGACAATATCGAGTCAAACGGGTCAGCCTTTCAAGTTTGCTGGCCGGAACCATGCGCGTCGAACCAGAGAAGATCCCTCTCGGCACAGACGAATACGAAATCGACGAACGGGCCGTAGTCATACAGAATCAACGCGTCTTGAAAGGGAGAGCAAAGTTGCCAAAGTGGGAAGCCGAGTTCCAACTTGTATATAACAGCAAGTTTTTGCCGGACGGAATTGAGGCGACACTGAAGGATATCTTGGAGGATGCTGGCATGCGCGTCGGCCTGCTGGATTATCGCCCTCAACACAAAGGATGGTTCGGAACGTTCCAGGTTGAGAAGTTCATAACGCCAGACGGCGTCGACCTGGTCGAAACTGCTAAGGGCTCTTAGGAAAATGAGAAATTCTCTCCAGTAAAAACTCTGGACGTTTAAGAAGGGATTGGCTGGCTTCCACATGAATAAACGGGCGTACTTGGCGAAAAAGCGGCTTAACAGCGGGAAGTTCGACCTGACCAGTCGAGCCGTACCAGCCCCCTATATCCTACGGCGATGTTACGTTTGCAAGGAGATAAAATCCCTAGAAGAATTTGTGAAAGATAAAACTAAATCCGAGGGTTTCGGTTATCGATGCATAAAATGCAATATACTCAGAAATAGAGCTTACAGAGAACGCAACGCAGAAAAAGAAAATTCAAGACGCCGAAAATATCGAGCCGACAACATAAAGATTGAACTTCTAAAAGAAGAATTTCGCAGAAAGAATAAGAAAGAGAGAAGACATGCACAATATGTCGCACAGTATCACACGAATCTCGGCGAAAAATGTATATTTTGTGGTTCTAATCAAAAGTTGGAACGGCACCACCCAGATTATACAAAACCTCTTGAATTTTTAACAGTATGTCATCGGTGCCATCTGCGCATTCACCACGCCGGGTTAACGGTGGAGGGGGTCTAAAATTGAAAGCCCAGCCCCCTATATCCTGCCCCGAAGCTGATGAAGTCTTAGCTAACTATAGATTTGGTAAACAAGTCTTCGAGGCGGTACTGTCTCAATACCCCATTATTGAGAAGATTGTGCACCGTTTAGATCGACATTATCTTACAGAAATAGAAAAACCTCCAAGTCATAAACAATTAGTAGAATGCTCAGAGTGGCAAAGAGACCGTGACATGAGAGGTATAGAAGTATGGTTCTGCCCAGAAACAAATAATTATCCATTGATTTTAGAGGCAGTAAATGAAAATGATGTAGTACTTGATGCATGCGCAGGCGATCTAAGACTATCCTTACTTCTCAGCCAAATATGCAAAAAGGTTTATGCCGTGGAAATTAACCCCAATTTAGTCAGCAGTAGCTTACGAATAATAGGCCGTAATCTTCCCAAAAACCTAATTGTAACTTGTGCAGACATACAACAATTTCCCCTACCAAAAGATGTAACACTCATAGTTCTACTGCATATTCATTACTCCCACACTCCACCCAAAGATTGGTCAAACCACAGAGTCATAACAACACAAGGAAAATTTTCAAACGGAGGTCTTTGACATTGCCTATTTGCCCAGAATGCGGATCAGAGCGGCTTTGGAAAGACGGCTTAAGACGAATTATGCTCAGCATAAATGATAACAATGATGTTAACGACTATGTTCAACATATTTCACCCAAGGTACAGAGGTATCTTTGCCGTGCCTGTGGCTACCGCTTCTCTAGTTCTGAACTAAAATATAAAAAGAACTTATCAGTAACTGATAATCGCCAAGTATGCGACGCTGAGGCAGAAGGCTCGAAAAACTTGGTCACAGTGGAAACCCAGGAAACAGGCCAGCGGGAGGCCACAACAGCCGACGTCAAAGGCAAGATCGTTGAGTTTCTCTGGCATCTTAAGAAAGAAGGATACGCTGAAGACACAATCAAAACTTACGTCCGAACCTTAGAGCTCCTACAAAAGAGGGGTGCAGACCTCACGAATGCCGAAAGTGTCAAAATGATAATTGCCCAACAAGTTGAACTGAAACGTTGGGGTGACGGACGAAGAAGCAACGCAATAAAGGCATACACCGCCTTCCTACAAATGCTAGGATCAGACTGGAAAAAACCAAAATACAAATTTAAGAAAGGCCTACCAAGACCGCCTACGACAGAACAGGTCAAACAATTGATAGCTGCAGCCTCAAAGAAATACGCTCCTATCTTCAGGTTTATGGCCGAAACAGGCGCCTCACCTATTGAAACAAGCATCCTATCGGAACGTAGTTTTGACTTTGCACGGAACACGGTTTATATCGAAGGCAGAAAAGGCCACTTGGACCGGATTCTTCCATTGAGCCCCGAGCTCTCCGGACTAATGAAAGAGTTCCTCACAAAATACGGCAAATTTCCTCCCGGTGACAGTGTTGGTCGAAAATGGAGGAAATACAGAAATATGCTGGCAAAGAAACTTAACGATGTGACTCTGAAAAACGTGAGGCTCTACGATTTGAGACACTATTTTGGCACAATGCTCTACGCTCAGACCAGAGATCCCCTATACGTCAAAGACAAGATGGGACATACCAAACTTGAAACCACAATGATTTACACTAAGCTAATCATCTATCCAGTCGACGAAGAGTACATCTGTAGGGTTGCCGAAACTTTGGAAGAGGCGCAGGATCTCATCGAAGCCGGCTTTGAGAAACATGACGAATTTAATGGGGTCCATCTCTACCGGAAACGCAAATCTCTCGTAGAAGGGCCGTGGTCCAGTCAAAAAGGGCCGGGGTCCTGTGAAAAGGGGCCGTGGTCTAGCTTGGACACGGCTACACATGGAGATATCTCCCGCAAACCCATTTCCTCTTCTTTTTCTGTTTCACCAGAGTCTGCTAAGATTATTGAAATTTCAGTTCGATCTAATTTGAGAGCTTATTATCTATTCTTTCAATCTGGGCTGATTTTGACAATAAATAAGAGCGAATTATTGGAGGAAAAGAAATGATTTTGTCTTTCGACATATGGCATAAGGATTGGGGGGTTGGCTTTACCTTACTCGTTTGGGAGAAATGGGAAGATTGGGACCTCGTAAAGCTCGATTTCGAATGGCAGGTTAAGTTGTTTGGAAAGACTTGGGGGACTGGAAAATGATGAAGATGATTCCTAAATATGGTCGTTATTATGACTTGATAAGGGTGCCTCACGGTCACATCCCAGCTCCAAAGGCTAATCTTTGGTCTGGACTTCCAATTCCCGTTAAGGAAATCCGGGGTCCCGACTTCTACGCATGCCCCGAATGTGGAAATCCAAGTTTCTTTAAGATAAACTATGTTTGTTATGAGTGCGAAGACAACTTTCAATACTGTGATCCAAAATGGGAAGACAGAGCCTACGTCCGGTTTAAAAGGCGTATGAGACGAAGATATTTTAAAGACATCCTAAAAAGGATTGAATGCTGGTTGCTTCCCGTCCTCGTCTTAACTGGCAAGGCATGGTATGTCGTATCTAACCGATGGAGCCAAAAAGAAGTTTTCATCAATAAACCTTTTGATTATCTTGAGTTCCGCGGCTGCTTAGAATGTGGAGAGTTCATATCCGTTCCTCGATTTGAGCCCTATAAAGGTCAAATGAAGCCGACAGGACTCTGGCTAACCAGCATGGATGAAGAACAGAGCATACACACAATAGGAGCCCTCTGTTCAAAATGTGCCGATACTCTCTACGAAAAAGAGATCATAGGATTTGCTTGCGGAGGCGGACTCAACCCGGAAGCCTTCTTGCATAACGAAAAGTGGCAACCGAAATTTAGAAAAAATCTGCTCATCAGAAACTATGAAGGGTGATGGAGGCAATGTTTGAGAAAGAAGGATACTGCATACTTAAAAGTCGCATAATTACAGGTTTGCACTTTATTCTTGACTCCAAAAGAAGGCATCGAGCTCAAGTCTCACCAAGAAACATATCTTCATCATACCTTTCCAAGACAGTTTTCTGGTCCAGAAATAAACAACTTTGTAGGAATGTAAAAAAAATGCGTGAATGGTTCCTAGCGAAGCCGTACGAATCAATATTTGATAATTGCAAACCCGTGAGAGTAGATGTAGCCATTCCAACCTTAGATCCTCTAGAAGTTAATGCTTCACTGCTAGCCACATTGAAAAAAGCCGAATGGGTTAACCAAATAATTTTTGGCACTGAAAAGCCTCTTAGCATAGCTAGGGCAAACCTCGTTAAAAAAGCCTCAACCGAATGGATCGCTATGTTTGACGATGATGTTTCAATCCCTCAAGACTGGTTTGAAGTATTGAGCAGATATGTTGATAGAAACGTTGTCGGAGTCTCAAGCCCAGACATGAACATGGACATCCACACAAGAGCCCTAAAAAATGTTGTTGAAGCCTTATGGGGAATGCACCGTTTAAACACACCATACATAGACAACTGTCTAGTTAGAAAAAACGCTTTCCTAGACTATAACCCTCCCCGATGTTTCAACCTTGAAGACGAATATTTTTATGCACATGCCAAAAAAAAGGGCAAATGGGTTCACGTTCCCTATTTCGGGGTTAAACATTATGCACGGCAAAAAAGCTTCTTCATGGGCGGAGTGGGAACCAGAGCCTCTCGGCTTGTTTCTCCCGTTCAAGTGTTGAAGAGACTGATCGTAAGCTCGGTGTTAGCTTGGTATGCCGTTTTATATAGTCACAGTTTGCGAACCGTGTTTTACTGGTATAAAGGTAATGTGGAGAAAATCGCAGGATGGTTGATGTATGGATCGTTTAAGGATAGGGTTGAGCAGTCGGCTTAAAGTTCCATGCCTAAAAGTTGGGCGCTTCAGCTTTCCACCTTGGTTCTATTGGAAAATCCGAAAGATAGAGAAAACCGGTTTACTTTTAGATGACGAGTCGCTTCACTGTATGGTTTTTGAGACAGATGATAACCTTGACTTTCCAGCCTATTATCCCCCCCTCCCACTAGAAGACAAAACCATACTAGACATCGGAGCGGGATGCGGAGAAACAGCATGGTTCTTTTTGAGGCATGGAGCCAAAAAAGTGGTTTGCATCGAAAAAGACCATTTGAAGCAACATATTCTCGGCTTCAACAAGGAGAAACTAAGACTTAACCTCGAAATAATCCCTGAAGCCTTCAACATTAACCAACTGGTTAACAATCCGCACGACTTCATAAAATGCGACATCGAAGGCTACGAAATGAACCTTCAACCCTACGCCGACAAGCTGAAACCATGCATAGTTGAAGTTCACAACTGGTGGATCGCAGACCAGTTTAGAAAGAAAGGCTTTAGGATGCTGGCGCAACAGCCACAGGATGAATTGGCTCGTAAGAGCGCGATGATCGGAATAAGTTTGATGTACAAATGGTGAGCAACTATGAGGACTTTAGAGATTACCACTGTCAAATCATGCCCTATTAACTGCTTAAAGTATTGTCCACAAGACGTTTTCAGAAAGAAGTACCAAGCGGAACCCGTTTTAACCTACTCATTTTTTGAAAGAGCACTCCACAGTGTTCCAAAAGACGTTTGCATAGACTTTTCAGGCTTCAGCGAACCATTCCTAAACAAAGAAGTCATCGACATGATCGAATATGCAACCAAGGCTCATGAAGTTAGACTGTTCACGACCTTGACAGGTCTCACACCAGAAGGCATATTGCGCCTAGAAAAATATCGGTTTAAACTTGTTTGTCTCCACCTTCCAGACAACCAGCATGTGGCAAAGATTCCGCTCACAGAAATCTACAAGGACACTCTTGTAAGGGCTCTAACAAGGCTAAACGCTCCCATAACCTTCGTAGCTATGAACGAAAACTTCCAAAACAACTATCGCGCGGGAAACATTCAAGGACATAACCGCCATATCAAGGGTCCCATCTACTGCAATAAACTAAAAGAACCCCAATTTGTCATGTTGCCAGACTGTTCAGTTGTTCTATGTTGCATGGACTTCGGCTTAAAACATTTTTTAGGAAACCTCTTGGAAAATTCATATGATGAAATCGTAGAAACCTCTTATTTAGAAATCCAGAAACAGGCCAAGAAGCGTAACACAGACCTATTATGTCGAAACTGCAACTTTGCACTAACTAGAAAAGACCGTATGATCTATTCAGCCTATTCGTGGCTGAAAAAAAGATTCAAGATAAAAGGAGAGATCTGGTAAATTGAAAGTTTGCCTCATTAATCCTCCTCAGACAAAAACAAGGTTTAGCACACAAAGCATTAGCCAGCCTTTAGGCTTAGCCTATGTGGCGGCAACCCTAGAAGAATACAACCATGAAGTTAGCATTATAGATGCGCCAATAGAACGCTTAACTTGCGAACGAATAGCCCTTAAAATTAAAGATCATTCTCCGAGCCTAGTCGGTATAACTGTTCCCTTCTCAATGCTTTTTATAGATGCGCTTGTAGTAGCCATGTTTGTGAAAACCGTTAACGAAAAAATTATCACAGTTTTAGGGGGGTCCCATCCCTCGGCAAGACCTCTAGAATGCCTGCAAACGCCATATATTGATTATGTAGTGGTCGGCGAAGGAGAAGAAACGATGCCACATTTACTCTATGCTCTAGAAGAAAAACTCGAAGAATTAGAGTATGTGCAAGGGATCGCTTATAAAAACCACATTAACCCACCGAGACTGCCAAACCCAGACTTAGATAGATACCAATACCCTGCTCGACATCTTTTGCCTATGGACAAATATTTCGCCGAAATCAAGCATAATCCGCCAAGGGGAGAAATAACTAAGCCCTATGCAACTATGATAACTAGCAGAGGATGCCCATACAAATGCGTATTTTGCTCTGCACATGTCGTGATGGGTAGGACATGGCGATTTAGAAGCCCCCAAAATGTAGTAAACGAAATAGAAGAATTAATCCAAACTTACCATATCAAGCAAATTGACTTTGAGGATGATAACATGACCTTCAGTCGCAAAAGAATGTTGGCAATCTGCAACCTAATTTTGGAGAGAGGTTTAGACATAGAATGGTTCACGCCTAATGGTGTCCGCGCAGACACATTAAATGAGCCTCTCTTAGAGAAAATGGCTAAATCAGGCTGTAAACGGCTATGGTTTAGCCCCGAAACAGGAGTCCAGCGAGTTCTAGACCAAATCATTCATAAGAACATGAGCCTAGACAAGATGGAAAAAGTCATATTCTCGGCGAGAAAACATGGCATTAAGATCGGCTGCAACTTTGTCATAGGGTTTATTGGAGAAACCAAAGCAGACATTAGAGCCTCAATAAAATACGCCTACAAACTGAAGAAGCTTGGAGTAGACCGTTTCTGGTGGAGCATAGCCACACCTCTCTATGGAAGCGAACTCTATAAACAGGCGAAAGAACTAGGCTACCTCCGAAACTTTGACGATTCCGAATTGACTTCATGCGGAAACCCTCTCTTTGAAACACCTGAATGGACAAAAGCCGAGCTCTCAGAACTATATGGCGAAGCAAAGAAAACAAATCCGTCATTCAACTATGAAAGGCTGAAAAGAGCTGTTAGAAATCCTTCAAAAATCATTAAATATTTTGGGAGGTGAAAAATTGAGTTTAGAGAAATATCTTGAGCTTAGACGACTTGTTGATGTGCTTTACGATGTTCAGGATGTGCGTATGAGAACCGCTAATAGGCTTAGGCAGATGCCTAAAGAATCCAGTGTAGTCTATGTTAAGCCCCTTCTTGACATAGAGAAAAACTTAACCGACAGAATAGATATCATGCTTCAGGATGAACCTATATATGTTGAGTTTCTCGCTCATGTTCGTGGTATCGGTCCTCGGATTGGGGGAAGCATCATAGCTCAAACTATGATAAGGTTTGAAAGGGTTAGCAAAAAAGACTTTGAACAAGCCATGTTTCAGGTGGAACCCAGAAAAAGCATGCGAGCCATCAGAGGGGTGAAAACCATGTTGTCTTTGCGAGCCAAGGAAAATTTGGAACCCACGAACAGAATGCGAGCCAGCGAACACATGAAACCCAGCTCTCAAGTGCGAGCCACCTCGTCTGTGAAACCCACAGTGAACGTGCGAGCCAGCGGAAAAATGGAACCCATGAAACTTCTGCGTTTCTCCAAGGAACAAATAGAATTGGCTCAAAAAACGGCGAAAGAAGACTATTTAATTCCCACAATCCGAGGCATAGCATCCTTTGACACAATAAGCAAATATTGGGCATGGTGGGGCTATGACGTGCGACAGGGACATGCACCTAAACGCAAACGAGGCGACATAGTGGACTGGAACCCTAAAATGCGAACCCTAGGCTGGAAGATCGAGAAACAGTTTGTCATGCAGGGAGAAGGATACCGAACCATTTATGAACAAGAAAAAGAACGATTAACAACCCTGAGACCTACACCACAAAGTTGCCCACACTACGAAGAATGCAAAGCCAACCTAAAAAAACGACAGGAACCAGCATGCAAGGGACACATTGAGAAAATGGCGAGACGCAAAGCCGTTAAGCTGTTTCTGAGCCATCTTTGGCTAAAGTGGCGAAGGCTTGAAGGCTTACCCGTTAGAGAACCATATGTCATAGAAAAACTAGGACACACAACAAAAATAGAGCCATCTCTTCTTTGAAACCCATACACGAAGTGCGAGCCATCTATCGTTTGGAAACCAAAATAGTGATGCGAGCCATTCTAGTATTGAAACCCATTATCCAGATGCGAGCCAGATCGCATTTGAAATCCATCTGTGAAATGCGAGCCAACTCATGTGTGAAATCCATGTGGAATATGCGAGCCAAGGTGTGTTTGAAAACCATCAACATCGTGCGATTTAGGATGTGTTACCTATGGAACTAAAACCTAAAATCTATGAGTTACTCATAGCCTTAATTGTGATTTCGTTATTCACACAAATGCTTACACTATCCTTCTTATCTCCCTATCCTGACGGCAGAGACGCATGGTTCCACATCCTAGTAGCAAGAGCATGGCTCAAAGGCATGAATGGAATGATAAGCCCGGTAGTCATAGAGTTAAATGGTCTTCCCTATCCTCCCCTATTCCATTTGCTCCTAGTCCCCTTTGTAGCTAATCTTGAAACGGCTCTATTGGCTGCCAAAACGATGCAACTTATATATTATCCACTAGGGACCCTGCTCTTGATGCTTCTAGTTAGAAAATATTCGGGCTCCAAAATGGCAACGGTCTATGGCTTATGCTTAGTTGGAACATACTTCGCATTCACTCAGATGCAAGCGAGACCTCAAAGTTTAGAAACTTTGTTTTACCCTATTGCCGTTTGGAGTCTTATGGAAAACAGGAAGAAAACTTTCATATTATCTAACGTTGTCATGTTCTATATTCACAGTCCCATTAGCTTAGCGTTTATTTTAGGGCTTATGATCTATGCTTTTCGACAAGACAAAAGAGAAAGTAAGATATGGATCACAGCCTTAATTATTGCGCCCTTAGTAGTCTATCAGGCAACCTATATTTTCAACCAGGTCTTTTTTGACAGATGGTTTGCAGCTGGAGACTTAGGAATCCTTGACGAAACCAAACAGTTTCTATCTAACCCGCTATTCTGGCTACTGAACGGTCTTGGACTAAACATAATATCATTCGCTACGATTCCCCCTTTGCTCTATCGGTGGAAAAGCCAAACCCGTTTCACACAAATCATGCTTTACAGTTTCTTCGGAATGCTTATAGTGGCTCCAACATGGTATCAACGAACCCTGACAATAGCAATCATGCCGATCGCCTATTTCACGGCTTTAACTGTTCTTGGAATTAAGAACAAATATTTGAAAATCATCTTGTTAGGAGCCCTTATCTCTCAGGCTGTTTGGTTCAGCCTTACCCCCGTCTGGTGGATGAGCCCCGCACCCTACTTCGACAAATATTGGTAAATAAAATGGAGAAACCAATGGTCATTCTGCAAATTGACAGGGAAGCCTGTTAAGTACCAAAAGGTTTATAAGTACCAAACGCTATAGTATTCAGTACCAAAAAAGAGGAATGAGAAAAATGGGATACTGCGTATATTTTAAAATTGCATGCGACGGGAGACAAGCAAAATCTCGTTGCTGGGAGCATGGAGGAGAGCATGAACGTAAAAGTTCATGCGGTTCATATCGCCGAAAAAAGTGGTGAAAAAATTGGAAGAACTGAATGAAGAGCAATCTCAAGCTTACGGGCTTGCAGCGGATGAAAAGCGTAAGATCGTCGATGCGAGCGCTGTAGTGTATGTTGCCCGTGCCCCCGACGGGAAAGTGTGGTTAGTCGAGGGGATGGAGGACGCTAAGGCGTTTCTCCAAAAATATGGGAGATATTAGGGCGGGAGGAGTTTCAAGGTGGTGGGTAAAAAATTAGTTTGCCTGTGTGGCAAAAACTTAACGCAGTACGCAAAGTATTGCGTTATTCACGCCGACGACCAGAATAGGGAATATGTTGTGTGTCCGAAGTGTGGCACACAAAACTTGGTGTAGGAGGAATGAGAAAAATGATGATTGCGAAATGTGGAATATGCCGAAAGAAGATAAGCATAACCGAAGATGCACACCTAAGCGAAAAAGGACTTGTGCATGACAGATGTGAAAAAATATGCAAGTCAAAAAGCAGACTTTTCTTACATGGCAAGAAGCCATAGCAGTCGCTCAGCAAAAACTCATCGAAGGCTACGGCAACATTCGCATCATAACATCAAAAAGTAAGCTTGCAGAACGTTACGGAATTAAGGGTGATAAGGTTCAAGTGAGGTATTGGTAATTCCCCCTCTTTTTTTGGGTTCTACCTTCCTCATAACCAACCATCTCACATTTACTTTCACTGTCGATACACCAATTTATGCGACGTTTTAGTTTAGCCAATTCTGGCGCCTCATGATCCGAGAGAATCTCGGTGAATTTTGAAGGTTTCCTTAGTCATTTCATAAATGTCTTTCCATGAGACTTTACTGTTTCCTCCGTAATGATATTCGACAGGAATTTCTTTGACTGTGAAACCTAGCTTTAAAGCCTTGATCAGAAGCTCCAAGTCAAAACTATACCCCGTAGTTTTCACTTCACCATTTAAGTTTTCAAGAACGTTTCTCCTAAAAGCCTTGAAACCACACTGAGTATCTTTGACTGGAAGACGAAACAAAACTTTGACAAGGGACTTGTAGCCTCGGCTCATCAGCTTCCTAGAAAACGGTTCACCTATACTCTTTCGAACCCCAACCACAATATCATACTCGTCAAGCATCTGTACAAACAAGGGAACATAAAGGGGAGAAACTGGGAAATCTGCATCTACAAGAAACACTTTGTCTCCTAACGATTTTTCTGCACCGGCGAAAAACGCTCCGCCCTTCCCAAGTCTCCTGTTCGAGTCCACTAGCTTCACATTTGAAAAATGCGACTTTAGCGTTTCCACGATGTTAGAAGTTTCGTCAGAGCCATCTGCCACAACAACAACCTCATCGGCTACATAGAGAGCCATATAGATAGTGCGCGCTATTCTTTTCTCTTCGTTATAGGCGGGAACTACAATACTAATCAAGTCATTCCACCTAAACAACACGGTATTTTTCATAACGCCTCCTCAGATAAGGTTGCAAACTTCGCGGGTCCGCCTTTGTTTTATCGCTAACTGCCATGATATCATGGTCCATGTGGTCGTAGTCAAAGTTGTAGCCGAAGGCTCTCAGCCAATGTTGTGTATATTCGGGAAGCAAAGCGTTGACAATTTGCCATGCTCTCTTGGTTCCAACAAGGTAGGTGCAGTAGCGTGTTTTTTTTGTGCCATCTTTAAGCGTGTAGTAACCTACTTTGTAGACTACTTTGCGAAGGCTCCACGGAAACAATCGGCTTTCTCCAACCTTCTTCAACCGGCTTAAGTAATCTAGAACAAGATCGGTGAAAACCATTCTTTCTCCAGACGTTGGCAGTTTAGCCTCTCTAAACAAAGTTTTCCTCGTTTTAGAAACATTGACGCTGTGAACAAGCAAACAATCATCTCGCATATCAAAATTTTCAACGGTCAAAGGTAAGACTTCACTGATTCTGAAGTCACCCAAATAGAGAAGAGCCACTAGAGCCTTGTCTCGGCTTTGAAAAAAATCCATATCTGTCTTGTAAACCCAACCTTTAGCCTTCACAAGCGTATTATAAAGATGTTCTGGCGTAGGGATGACTTCAATTAAATTTAAAGTTCGCCTAGGCACCTAGACTAAACCTCCTCATAACCTTCATCCTCATTTACTATTACATATCTAATAGTAAATAGCGTAATTTGCGGTTTAAATCGGTCTTCTTTCATGTGTGTTTTTTCACTTGTTAGTTTAATTATGAATATTTATGTGTATTATAGTGGTGACACTCCGCCTTTTGTTACAAGGTTATCGTAGAAGTCTTGTTCGGATACGCATAGCACACCGTTTATTTTTTTCCCCTTCAACACCCCGCGGCTTATGTCTTGCTGAATGCTTGTGGTAGCGTAAGGTATGTTCTGGTCCCTAGCAATTTTGGCAGCCACTAAAACAGTCATGTAACCACTCATCTTGCCCATATCTGTCGTTTCCTTCAGGTTGTTCAGAGCCTCTCTAGTTAGGCGAATGCGCTCCTTCCAGTACCTCTGCCAAATGTTCAGGGGGACATCGAATAGGTTAAACCTTCTAGGTTGCTCTAGTGTCACCTTGAAGAAGTTTGATTCCATCTGGTGGAGCCCAGGCAAATGGAAGACTCGGTAGATGATTTCCATCTGGTTCTTTCCCAAGTAAACCTCAAATGTAATGTTGTCTTTAATGTTCTTCGCAAGCCGGTCTATTAGAGGTATTGTTGTTACAATCACGTCGACTTTAGTTCTAATGGCTGCCCATGCGCTGTCGATAGCTTCATATTGTTTGATGTCGGTTTTAAATTTGCTACTTGCGAAGTGAACGCCCACATCATCCCAACCTAAGCCAGGAACTCGCTCGTCATCCGGTATCACATCGAGCACGGTTACTAGAGTGGAAGGCTTGAAAAGTAGCTTTTCAAGAACAACGTTCCAGTCCCGGTAAATCCAGTATAGCATCTGCAGAAGCCTAGACGATTTCCCAGAGCCTTGGACTCCCCAGATTAAAACGGTTTCATAACCACCCTCTTTGACAGCTTCTAGAAGGTAGTCTTGAAGGGTGTAATCTTTCTTTAATATTCCAAAGTCGTAGGCTAGGTTAATGATTTTTGGAGGTGCTACCTCTAAATCTGTTTCCAACATCTTATGTCTTCGCCTTTATCACTGATGGGTATCCTTCATGCTCGGTTTCTCCGCTTTTTCTTCCTCCGCTTGGATCGAAGAATGTTCCTCTTGCTTCTCTGAAGTATCCTGCTTTGTGGAGTTCTCGCATTAAGTCGCCTATGACGCTTCTGTAGATTTTTCGGCATTCTAGGTTTTCGACATATCTTTGTTTCTGGATTTTGTCATACTGGTCTAAGCCTGTTTGGTTGCTTGCTTTCTCCTTCGTTTGTTCTATTAGAGCCTCTTGTTTTTCAAGAAGCTCTCGAAGGTCTATGTCTAGGATCAGCATGAGGTTATAGCTCTGTTCCACCGCGCCATGATAGTCGGAAAGTCTAAGGTATTCCATGATTTTTTGCACTTCATCAACTAGGAAATATGTGTAGGGATGTATGAACTGCTTGTCTCGACCACTCATATTCTGTCACCTACTTTTGAATACTTTTGTATTAGAAAGTTTAGTCTCCTCTATTTTGTTTCTTCTCTCTCTTCTTCGCCAACATCCTAAGTTTCATCCTGATATATATTTCATGAATCAGGGTTATTCCTACGTAGGCGATGCAGAAAAGCCAAACAGCATAGTTTAAATCCAAGTTAAGTAGGTTCATCTTGTTCTCCTCTTTTGTGGTGCCCATATTATTGTGAAAGCGATAGCTATCATGGCTAAAGCTATTGCGAAGTAAGCTAGGCTAGCTGGGGTGGGCGCAACGGTTTTCTGTATCAACTTGTAGAGTGCGCCAGAAGGGTTAAAGATGGCGAATAGGACATATTCGTATTCTGTAAAAAGGATTTCTATACCCCATGTGAGTGCGTCACCTAAAACCGTGACCGCTTCGAAGCCGAAAAGTTTTTCCTGCAACATAGACAGGGATGAAGTGAACCCAGAGGTTTCCGTAATGATGTATTCATAAGTAGTTAGCAACGTTTCGGCTCCCCATGTTAATGTGTCGCTGAACACGGTTGTAGCTGAGGGCAGAAACATTTTTTCTTGTAGGGCTTGAAGTTGCCATTCGGGGACGAAGGACTCTAAAAGGCTAAGTTGTCTTTCTTTGCCCCATGAGAGAGTGTCGCTTGTCAAAAACGTTTCTGAGGGGAGAAACTGTTTTTCCTGTAAGATGCGTATTTGCCATTCTGGAATAAAAGCTTCGGTTATTTGACTGATTGTTTCTCT
>Ga0315312_1000637_pt1 | contig 36770 bp, 33 predicted proteins | sample TDP7_MG_FD_203629 | JGI IMG/M metagenome (GOLD analysis project Ga0315312, IMG submission 203629) | Freshwater sediment microbial communities from Lake Towuti, South Sulawesi, Indonesia - TDP7 | ecosystem: Environmental > Aquatic > Freshwater > Lake > Sediment | place: Indonesia: South Sulawesi... | reverse complement strand
CGGTGCTGGCGTAGCTATTCTCTTGAATGATGCAAGTGTTTTGTTCGAAAAAGTTGGAAAAGTCAACAATTCCTCAGTGAGACACTTGGCTAAAATTGTCAATGCTAAGGTTAATGAAGCGTCTGTTATGGTTGGTCATGTTCGAATGCCAAGCCCCGAGTTCATGGAATCCGCAAAGTTCAAGGAAACCGCGCAACCTTACGTTGTTGAACTTGACCCAAACTTAACCATTGTTTCGGTTCATAACGGCAAAGTGGAAAACTACAAAGAGCTTAGGGAAAAACTAGGTAAAGAGCATGTTTTTGAGTCTGAAAAAGTTGAGCTTATTGATTCAGAAGTTATTCCACACTATTTCAAAGAATTGCTAAATGAAATAGACGACATTGATGAAGCCTTGTACACACTTTTCTGTGCTTTGCAAGGTTCTAACGCAATTGCCATGCTGCAAATCGACGAAGAAAACACATTCTTGCATCTCATTCATAAAGGAAAAACCAGAGGATTGACGATCTGGACAAACGAACGAAATGAAGTGATTTTCTGTTCTAGAAAAGAGCCATTAATTGAAGAGTTCAATGACACACTTGTTCGAGGGAAGTTCAAGGAGAAAGTTTCAATTGCATGGCGTGAAGATGTAGGTTTAAAACTGTCCTTTCCTGTTAGCTTTAGGGTAAAAGGATAAAACTTTCTTTAACAACATAGTTTTGGCAAACGCAATGCACAAAAGAACTCCAAACTCTAATGTTTTCGATTTACTTACTAAGCCGATCCGTGATGCTCTAGTCGAGTTAGGATTTACGGAGCCGACTCTGCCTCAGATAATGGCTATTCCACCTATCTTAGAAGGAGAAAATGTTCTTTTAATTGCGCCTACAGGAAGCGGGAAAACTGAGGCTGTTCTTCTGCCAATATTCTCCAAACTAATCCAACAAGAAGAGAAAAAGGGCATTTCGGTAGTTTACATTACGCCTTTGAGGGCTTTGAATAGGGATTTGTTGAAGCGCCTGTCATTTTGGGCTTCTCGCCTCGGCATTTCAGTTGAGGTTAGGCATGGCGATACTGAAATGAAACTGCGCAGAAAACAAGCCATTTTTCCGCCGCATATGCTTGTAACAACGCCCGAAACTCTTCAAGCAATACTTCCTGGCACACGCATGAGACAGCACTTAAGCCATGTCCGCTACGTTGTTGTTGACGAGATGCATGATTTGGCGTCAAGCAAACGTGGCGCTCAGCTCACGATAGCCATGGAACGCCTCTACGAAGTTGTAGAAAAAGAATTTCAGAGAATAGGCCTGTCAGCAACTGTAGGTAATCCGGGCGAAGTTGCAAAGTTTATCGCTGGCACAAACAGAAACATAAGAGTTGTTCAAGCGTCGCTGCCTAAAGGTTACAGGTATCAAGTGGAAAATCCAACGCCAACCGAAGCCGATTATGATTTGGCTGGAAAACTTGGAACCGCGCCGGAAGCCGCGGCAAGAATAAGACGTGTAGCCGAACTTGTTGACAGTCACAAGTCAACGCTGATTTTTGTAAACAGCAGAACAAACGCGGAAATGTTGGGTTTCAAGTTTAATCAGCTAGGACGAACTGACATAGCGGTTCACCACGGTTCCTTGTCCAAAGAGGAACGTGTTCAGATAGAGGACGAGTTTAAGGCTGGAGTTTTGAAGGCGATAATTTGCACAAGCACTTTGGAGCTTGGCATAGACATAGGCAACGTAGACTTAGTCATTCAATATCTTTCGCCAAGGCAGGTCAGCAGCTTAATTCAGAGAGTTGGTCGCAGCGGTCACCGTTTAGACTTGCTTTCAGAAGGCGTTATCATTACGGCTTTTCCAGACGATACACTTGAATCAGCTGCAGCGGTAAGAAACGCCTATGAAGGCAAGATTGAGCCTGTTTTGATTCACGAAGGAGCCTTGGATGTTTTGGCCCATCAGATTGTAGGCATGCTTATGGACAAAGGAACTGTAAGCTTAAAGGAACTTTTGGCAATAGTGCAGAGAGCGTATCCATATCGGAACCTTAAGGAAAACACGCTTTTGGATGTGATACACTTTTTAGACAGCCTCAACGAATTAAGATTTGAGGAAGAAGGCAAGGTTTTGAGAAAAGGGCGAAGAAGCAGAAGCTACTACTACGAGAACTTATCCATGATTCCAGACGAAAGGCGCTATCCGATAATAAACGTGATTTCAGACAGAAAAATCGGCACTTTAGGCGACGAGTTCATGGCCATAAGAGCCCGCGTTGGCTTGAACTTCATTGTTAGAGGAAGAGTCTGGCGCATAGTTCAAATAGAAGAGGAAACGGGAACAGTTTACGTTGTTCCCTCAGAAGACATGTTAGCGGCGATTCCGGGATGGGACGGAGAAATGCTCCCAGTTCCATTTGAGCTAGCCCAAGAAACGGGTAGGATGCGAGAAGAAATTGGAAGAGCGTTGAAGGAAACTGGAAAGGCTGAAGTTGCAGCGGAGAAACTTGCGAAAAAACTCGCAACCGATAAAGTTGCTTTGTTTGATGCTGTGAGAGAGGTTGAAGAGCAATTGAAAGAAGGGGCACCATTACCAACGCATAACCATATTTTGATTGAGGCCTTTGACAAGTATCTTGTAATCCACGCTTGTTTTGGTGAAATTGTTAATCGCACTTTAGGCGGCGTCTTCGACTCCATACTTTCGGATAAGGAGATTATTATCGGCTGGTGGAATGACGGTTACCGCCTGTTGATTGAAACGTCACGAAATCTAGGGCGGAAGGAAGTTGAGAAGATGCCTTCAATCCTCTTTAACTTGACGGATGAAGAGGTAGAGAAAGCCTTTGATGATTATTTGGAGGCTAGATTTCCGTTTTCTTACAAGATGAAGTTTGTGGCTGAAAGGTTTGGAGCTTTGCCGCGTGGCAAAACTATGGGACCTGAAAGGCAAGGTCAACTTCCGGGACAGTTTAGGGGAACTCCGATTTTTGACGAGACTTCGCGTGAGGCAATGTTGGAGAAGGTGGATGTTGAAAAGGTTAAGCAGATTATGCATAATGTTAGTGATGGGAAAATTCGGGTTAGCGCTGTTTATCGCAGTGAAAAGCCTACGCCATTAGCGTATCATATTCTTGCGAAGTATTCTGAAGTTTCAGAGTTGATGGCTCCTGAAAGAGTTTTGATGAGCAACATAGACAAGATGAAGATGGCAATAGAAGCAAGAACAGCGACGCTAATGTGCATGCAGTGCGGCGAATGGACAACAGAAAAGAAAGTTAGAAGCTTGCCAGAACAGCCATCTTGCGAGAAATGCGAATCAAAGCTTTTGGCGCTTTTATACCCAAATCAAGACGCTAAGCGTTTGCGTGAAGTTTTGATGAAAAGGCGTGAAGGCAAGGAGTTGGCGGAAGAAGAGCTTAAGGAATTGACAAATGCAAGACGCACAGCCGACCTAATACTAAGCTATGGCAAAAAAGCAGTAATAGCATTAGAGGTTAAAGGAGTTGGTCCAGAAACCGCCTTTAGAATTCTTGGAAAAATGCACCCTAAAGAAGACGAGTTCTACATGGACTTATTGAAGGCAAAGATACAGTATTTAAGAACAAGAGAATACTGGGAAAACAAAAGAGAGTAATCTTTCCCAACAATAGCAAAGCATTTAACAAATCTCGAATATCTATTCCTGAATGATAAAGATGAATCCCGGGGGTAAGGTTGAGTACCAATCGACTGGTTCCCACCGCGGATGGTCGCATTGGTAGCTCAGCCTTGCCTATCCCGTTTGCAGACTCATTGGATGTTTGAACCTGCTTTTCTCAGTTTTACTTCTCCAAAACGATAGGTAAATGTAATATAGTCTCCATCTTTCAAGCTGAACAAACTCGTTATCGATTCAGGTATGGTAATGACCAAACTGTTCCCTACTTTCCTGACTCTTCGAGTGTCAATCATCTCCATTTCCAATCGTTCCATTATATCTTTCAATTTTTCAACGCCACGGATATTATGACGAAGTGCAAATTCCAATTCGTCTGAAGCTTCGTCATACATACATTCGCTTTCTGGTCTAGTTCCTCTAAATCTGAAACGTATAATGATGTTAGGCTGGTTGACATATCCCACTACAACATCCTCGATTTCGAGATTCGATGTTTCACCGAGTGCCTCGAACAAAGAAAATGTAGGCATAAATTCCCCTGTATTGACAAAATGTGTCCATGTTTCATTCCACTTTTCAGCAATGTCAACTAATTCTTTTTCCGACTTTTTTGGGTAAGTGCGACGAACGCCAGCTAAAATCTTTTCGAAGGTACTATCTGATTCGACTTTTTCATGGGATTTTGATTTTTTCGACATGTTCTTTTATCTCCATGTATATACCAAAGTATATACTTAAGTATATATAAAACCTTCGGAAAAGTTTAGTACTAATTGCTCTTTGAATGAATAATTAGATGGGATACCCATGAAGGAAGCTGATGTTCAAAAGTCTAGACTTATGCCATTATTAGGTTTGTTTGATGCTACTGCCATAAGTGTTGGTGCAATCATTGGGGCGGGCATATTCGTCGTAACAGGCATTGCAGCAGGTTTGGCTGGTTCAGCCCTAGTAGTTTCCATGCTTATAGCAGCAATAATCTCCATATTCACCGCGTTAAGCTTCGCTGAACTAACAGCGTGGCAACCCAAAGAAGGAAGCATCTACGAATACACATACCAACTAATCTCCCCCTTCGCAGGCTTCCTAACAGGCTGGATGTGGATACTATCCAACACATTCGCAGGCGCAGCAGTCTCGCTAGGCTTCGCTCATTACTTAACAGCCTTAATCCCAGTATTGCCAGCCAACTGGATTGCAGCAATCCTCTGTATAGCCTTCACAATGCTCAACTTCTTCGGCATCCGCCAATCAGCCCTCATAAACAATTTCCTCGTCATAGCTAAACTGCTTATCTTGGCATTTTTCATTATTTTTGGTTTAGCATACATTAACCCGTCAAATTTCACGCCATTTGCTCCCTTTCAAGTTGGAGTGTTTTACGGCGCATGCTACATTTTCTTCGCGTACGGAGGCTTCGCAAGAGTAGCCATAATCGCAGAAGAAGTCAAAGACGCAAAAAGAAACGTTCCAAGGGCTATACTGCTTTCGTTAATAATATCCACAATAGTTTACATACTCGTCGGCGTTGTGGCCATCGGACTTGTAGGAGCCCCTGAACTCGCAAATTCAAATTCACCATTAACAAAAGCCATAAGCATAACTGGCAACACAGCTGCAGCCTATATAATTTCTACAGGAGGATTATTGGCAACCGCAAGTGTGCTACTCACAGCCATTCTAGGAGTTTCCCGCATGGCATATGCAATGGCAAGAAGAAAAGACATCCCACAAGCCTTAAGCAAACTGCACCCAAAGTACAGCACTCCTTACTATTCAATCTGGATAATAGGCGCTTTAATGACACTACTTGCCTTATTTATAGACCTCACAAAAGTCGTAGCCATAAGCACCTTCGCATTGCTTTTCTACTACGCTTTAGCCAATGTCTCCGCTCTACGATTAAAAGTTCAAAAAAGACTGTACCCACAGTTTGTGCCATTTTTGGGAACAATCACATGCCTAGCACTGCTAATCTTCATTCTTTTTGCCTCAACAGAAGCATGGATTATAGGAGTTGCAGGCTTAACAGCAGGAGCAATTTATTACTTGGCTAAAAAGAAGTTTCGCTAAAACTACCAATTATATCCGTTCCAGATTCTTAAAAGAGAAATGCTTAATCACTTCGGTCCTAAGCGAAACCAAAAAGCTTTCCATCGAAAAGGCCCTTGAACCCAGAAAGCTTCTAAGCTCATGCGTAAACACTGAAAAATCCGTGAAATCCTTATGAATTGAAACTAGTAAAAGCGTTTTTTCATTAAGACCTTGACCTGAGCTTGAGAAGAGTATTTTCTGATTTTTCAAGACCCATTCATGAACTTCTTTCTCTTGCTCTTGTCCCATGGCAGTAGATAAGAAGTTTAACGCTATGATTTCGAATCCCAGTTTTTCAAGGTCAGGCATCACCGTGTATTCGAGGATATATCCTGACTTTTCAAGGTTTTTTCTTACTCTCGTTATTGTGGGCTGAGAAACTTTGACCACTTTTGCGAGTTCTCTGTCGCTTCGCTTAGAATTTTTCATGAGCTCGTAAAGCAAATCTATCATTTTTTGCTTTGGCATGGCTTACGAATCACCTTTCAATCTCATAAATTTTGCTGCTAAGTTAAAGATTATTTCTTCTCTTTCCTCTTCAACATATTGTCTAATATTGGACGCAGTTTCTCGTTTTCTGCCTTAATTCTATCCTTGCCCAGAGTATGCAATTGTTCAGTCATTTCTCTGACTATTTCTGCAAATTTCACGCCTTCAGCAGCAGAAACATATTCCACACGGAACCTTTCAGGACTTAATCCAAGCTTATGCAGCATCGGTGCCAAAGCATCCATTCTGGCTTTCATCTTGTAATTTCCGCTAATGTAGTGGCAGTCGTAGGGCAAGTGGCACGCGCCAACCAGAACGATGCCAGCGCCTAACCTGAAGGCTTCTAAGACAAAATCGCGGTCAACCCTTCCTGAACACATAACTCTTATGGGACGTATTGTTGGCGGATACTCAAATCTGCTCGTACCCGCCAAGTCTGCTCCAGCATAACTACACCAATTGCACAAGAACGCCAAAATCCTGTCTTCCGGATTTGTTTCTAGGGCTGCTCTTATCTGGGCAAATATTTGAGCATCTGTGAAGTGCATTTGCATTATAGCATCTGCTGGACATTCTGCTACACACGTTCCGCATCCGTGGCACATGGCTGTTATTACTTGAGCTGGCTGTTTTTCCTCTGCCTTTATTGCTCCGTATGGGCATCGTTCAGCACATATGCCACATTTAGTAGTGACATTCCTGCATTTACTCGGGTCTACAACAGCAATTATTGGTTCGATTTTCCATTTTGGCTTTGAAAGCACCGTAGCAGCCCTTGATGCTGCACCGCTGCCTTGTGAAACGCTGTACGGAATATCCTTCAGTCCTTGACATGCACCTGCAAGGAATATTCCATCAGTAGGCGCATCTATGGGCTTGAGCTTTGGGTGGCTTTCCATGAAAAAGCCATCTGCGCCACGTGTCAGATTGAGTATGCGTGCCATTTCCTCTGTACCTTTTTTGGGGATGGCTGCGGTTGCCAGAACAACCATCTCAGCCTTAACCTCTATGGGTTGACCAAGAGTCATGTCCTCAGCGTGTATAATCAAATTATTTGTTTCTGGAACTTCCAAAATTCTGCTCACCCTTCCGCGAACAAAGTTTACGCCGAGTTCTCTTGCGCGTTGATAGAATTCTTCATAACCTTTAAAGTTGCTCCGCATGTCCATGTAGAAAACGTAAACTTCCACATCATCCTTATACTTCTCCTTAAGCTGAACCACATGCTTCAAAGTGTACATACAGCAGAAGTTTGAACAATAGGGATATTTGTTTGTGTCACGCGATCCAACACATTGAATGAAAGCTACGCTGTGAGGTTTCTGACCATCTGAAGCCCTAATAACCTTTCCGCCAGTTGGACCAGCAGCAAGTATAAGTCTTTCAAACTCGAGGGACGTGATTACGTTTGTGTGTTTTCCATAACCGTAAAGAGGATTATCATCTGGAAAGTATATGTCATAGCCCGTTGCAACAATTATTGCACCAACTTCCAGCTCTGTTTCATCAGGTTGCTGTTCAAAGTTTATGGCTTGTCTTGCTCCACAAGCGTCAACGCACTTGTAACATTCAATGCAATAATCCTTGTCAATCGTGTAAACAAGTGGAACCGCTTGGTCAAATGGGGCAGATATGGCTTTTCTAACACCCATGTTCATGTCCCACTCATTTGGATATTCAATCGGGCAAACTTCTTTGCATTCACCACAGCCGGTGCAGTTTGCAGCAATTATATATCGTGGGTTTTTCCGAATCCTGACTTTAAAATTGCCTATGTAACCACTTACGTTTAAAAGGTCACTATAGGATATTATTTCAATATTCGGATGCCGCCCAACATCAACCATTTTTGGACCTTCAATGCATATGGAACAGTCAAGAGTTGGAAAAGTTTTATCCAGCTGTGCCATGTGACCCCCTATGCTTTCGCCCCTTTCAAGCAAATACACTTTGAAACCCATTTCAGCCAAGTCTAAAGCAGCGTTCATTCCAGCTATGCCGCCGCCCACGACTAATGCCTTGTTGGTTACTGGAACCTCTATAGTTTGAAGCGGTCGTAGCAACCTTGCTTTTGCAACTGCCATTTTTATTATGTCTTTAGCTTTTTCCGTTGCCTCTTTTGGCGTGCTTGGATGGCACCAAGATGAGAATTCGCGGATGTTTGCCATTTCAAAAAGAAATGGATTCAAGTTAACATCAGAAACTGTTCTTCGGAATGTTGGTTCATGCAGTCGTGGAGAGCACGCAGCCACAACAACACGGTTGAGCTTATGCTCCTTTATTCCCTTTCTTATTTCCTCTTGTCCCGGATCTGCACATGTGTAGCGATTGTCTTTAACATAAATGACGTTTGGCAGAGTTTTTGCGTATTCGACAAGTTCTTTGATGTCCAATACGCCTGCGATGTTTAAGCCGCAGTGGCATATGAAAACTCCTATCCTTGGCTCTTCAGCTTCAATGTTCTTTTCAGTCATGTTATGCTCCCTTCCATCCTAATCTTTTCTCTACGGATTCCATCACTTTCCGAGAGCCTTTAGCCTTCAACTCTTTAGTCATCTCAATTGGTGAAGCTATTTTTTCCAGCGCTTTGTTCCACGCTCCAGAACGAATAGGCGTGTGGCTTATTTTGGTTCGCTTAAGTTCCAAGGCTTCCTCGGCGGGGCAAACAACTTTGCATGCTCCGCAGTAAACGCAAAGCATTTCGTATACGTGCACTTTTTTATCTTCTTCAGAAAGGTAGAGTGCTCCAGTTATTGGGCATACGTCCAAACAGTCTGTGCAGCCTTCAGGACATTTTTCTGGGTTAATGAGGATTTTTCCGTGAATAAATTTTCGTACATGCATTATGCCTTCTGTGCATTTGAATTCGCAGATTCTGCAACATGGACAACGCTCTTTTTCAACATCAACTTTAACTCGAAGCCCTTTCCTTCTCTTCTTGGTTACTTTTTCAACAACTTTTCCATCAGCCGTTAGCCTTGTCACCTTGATTAAATCTAAGGGGCATGCTTCTTCGCATTCCACACAGTCTACAGGGCATTTGCTTGTGTCAACTTGGATGTCTCGGATCAATTGTGGGAAGCTTTCCTTCTCAACCACTGAAAGAATATGTTCACCGTTAACTTTCACTTTTATTGCTCCATATGGGCATAGTATGTCGCATATTCCACAAAAATTGCATTTTGCTAAATCAACGTCAATTTTGGCTTTTTTAATCTTTTCTCCCTGAATTTTAGGGTTCTTTTCAATTTTAATAGCCTCTTTTGGACAAGCCAAAGCACAGATTTGACAGCCTACGCAAAGGTTTTTGTCAAGGGCTAACTTGTAATTTTTAACGTGCAAAACCCATTCTAACGTTAATGCCTTCGCCGTATCTGTTTTTGTTGTTTTTAACGGCATCCGATTAACCGCCAAATTACATCTTTATGATGTGTTAGCCATAGTTGAAATATAGCCTATTAGCATTTATCTGGAGTGAAACTATTGCACTTCTCATATGTTTTCCCTTTCTAATTTTAAGAGTCTGCTGTTTTTCCGTTTGATAGGTTATATTTCAACCATGTTTAATGGAGTAGTTTGAGATGTTAAATTTATCATATAAATGTTGCTTGTGTTTTGGCTTACTTTCTCTCATGGACTCAAAGAGTTTAAGATAATTTTACAAGCTTAGCTTTCTGCTTTTCCCACACCATTAACCTCTAGATAGCATACTAAGCCAGCTTTCCTATAACTGGATTCACAAACATTCCATGGGCTTCATAGAAAGATTCACAAATGTTTAGGTAGGTACTTCCCTGATGGAAAGTGTTTTATCCTTATGAGGATGTAATGTTTCAAAAGGGAAATTTCATGGCTAAATGTCCTAAATGTAAAAGAGAAGTCAGTACTCCTAAGAAGACTTGGAAAATGGCTGGAAGAAAGGATAAGAGTGGCAAGAGAACAGAACTTACAATTGGACTCTTTCAATGTTGTGGAAAATCTTTCAGGTCTGTCTTAAACAAGAGAAAAATCTAATTCCAGAAAAAGCACAACCTCTCCCATCTTTTTTTCTATTTCACTTCGCAAAAATTCTATAGGCACCATTGAAAGAAAGATTCGTTATTCATGTTTAGCATGTTTCTTCTCTTAACAAAGACAATGTACTACGTGGAACATTTTACTGATTACGAATTCAATTTCAAGATACTAATTTTCACTTCTTAAATCAAATATTTAATAATCAATATCACAAGATGGGGCATAAAGATTAAACACTGAGCAAGAAAAAACTGTAGATTCTAGAAGTGTTAACTCCCTAAGAAGCATTTCTAAAGAAAAAAGGAAAAGAGAAGCAAGTAAACCATTATACTTAACTTGTTATGAATAAATAAGTAAAATCCAAAAAACCTATATTGCCTAATATTCCACCCTCATATACAGTTTAGTTTTGAATTTCGTAGAATTTTAATGATAGATTTTGGTGCAAACTGCCACATAACATTTTAAACTTTCATACCTCAAAGATATAATTTCCAAGCGAACGTCCCGTAGTAGTCCTTCAAATCCTTCCAGTGTGAAAGCCTTTTTCATACCAGTAACAACGATAACGGCATCATCTTTTGCAACTCGCCTAATTTCGTTCAAAGTTTTAGCTGGGTTTGGCATGTTTTGAATGAGCGTGATGCCAAAAACGTGGCTGAAAATGTTTTCTTTTAGAGGCATGTTATCAGCATCAGCTAAAATCAAGCGTATATTCTGAAAATTTTTTGCGCGTTTTTTCGCTTGAAGCAAAATTTTCCTAGAAATATCTAGTCCAACTGTTGTTTCTGCTTTATCAGCTACATAGCCAAATAATAGTCCTGTTCCGCAACCTGCATCCAGAACCAGACTGTGCTTTTCTATTTTTAAGCCTTCTAATGCCGCCCTAATTTTTGTAGTTTGTTCTTCAGCATATTGCATGTCATAAATGTGAGCTGTTAAATCGTAGCGATGCATCAAGTCACGTTTCTTATCCCATTCGCTCATGGCAAATTCTTCAGAAATCTTATGTATGCATAAGTCTTCTAAATCTATTGGCGAAAATGCGTTGTCAAACTTCAAACCCTTAAATGTTTTAGTGAATCCTAATGTTGCAGAAGCAGAAAAGGCAGTTAAAGAGGCTGTTTCTCAACGCAAAACGCTACTTGTCATTGGCAACTGTTGGGTGCATTACCTTGGTAGAGCAAAGTCGAAACTTGAGCCTGGGGAACGCATCTTAATAATTAAGGAGGATGGCTCCCTCCTCGTTCATCGTTCAGTCGGTTATGAACCAGTTAACTGGCAGCCTCCAGGTTGCATTTTTAACGTTCAAGCCGAAGACGCTTTGCTCGAAATTCGAGCCGTAAGACGGAAGCCAGCCGAATCTGTTAAGGTGTTTTTTGACAAAATTTACATGATTTCTGCCTTAAGTCTTGTGGACTCTGGAGAATTTTCTCTTTATGCAAGTGAGGAGGACATGCAGAAAGCCATTCTATTAGAACCTTCGCTTTTAGAGGAGGGTTTTAAGCCCATAAGCTATGAGAAGAAGGTTGAACCGGGCTTTGTAGATGTTTATGGCGTGGATAAGAATGGGAAGCTTGTTGTTGTGGAGATTAAACGTAAAACAGCTGGAAAGGAAGCAACACTTCAACTTGCCAAATACATTGATGCAGTTAAAGGCAAAGTTAATCGTGAAGTGAGAGGAATTCTTGTGGCGCCGAACATTGCGAAGGATGTTCAGAGATTGCTAGCAACTCTCGGATTGGAGTTTAAATCATTAGACCCAAGAAAGTGTGCTGACATCTTAAAAAGGTCTGAGGCAAGAAAGTTGGAGGCATTTTTCACGGGGGAAACTCGATAATGATTCGAAGAATTGTTCCCTTAGCCTTTGACAGTTTCGGCGTACGCTCTATGGCAACCTTCGTAGAAACAGACGACTTAAAAGTTCTAATAGATCCCGGAGTTGCTTTAGCTCCTGTTCGTTATGGCTTGGAGCCTCATCCGTTAGAATGGCAGAGGCTTGATGAAACTTGGGAAGCAATAAAGCAGTGTGCGGAAAACGCTGATGTGTTAATTGTGACGCATTACCATTATGACCATCATGATCCAGACAGCCCGGAACTATACAAAAACAAAACAGTTTTCATAAAGCATCCAACACAAAACATAAACCGAAGCCAACAAGAAAGAGCAGCCCTTTTTCTTGAGGCAATAAAGGGAATGCCTAAAAACCTTGAGGTTGCAGACGGAAAAAATTTTCAACTAGGCAAAACATTCATAAAGTTTTCTAAGGCTGTTTGCCATGGAACAAACCCGCGCCTTGGCTATGTAATAGAAGTCAGCATAAAGAGTAACAGCGAAAAATTTCTGTGCACATCCGACGTTGAGGGCCCATCTCTTGAAGATCAAATAGGCTTTATTCTCGAAGAGAAGCCTGACGTTTTGTTTGTGGACGGTCCCATGACTTATATGCTTGGCTATCGCTATTCCTTTAAAAGCTTAGAAATCTCTAACAATAATCTTGTCAAAGCCATAAAAGAAACAAGTCTAAACACGCTTGTTTTAGACCATCATTTCCTACGGGACTTGAATTACAAGGCAAGGATAAAACCAATTTATGAAGCTGCAGATAAGCGGGGAGTAAAAGTTGTTACTGCCGCTGAGTTCTGTGGAAGAAAAATCGAGATGCTTGAAGTTTTAAGAAGGGAATTGTACGCAAAGTATGGTGAAGCAGAAGTTAAAGGCAAAAAGCGTATAATAAAAAAGTGAATAAGGTTTCTTTAGGAAAATGGAATAGAGGCTGTTCGTATGAATATTTGGAAAGACATCCCATCAGGCGACAAGCCCCCGGAACTGCTTAACATGATTGTTGAAGTCATAAGCGGTTCAAGAGACAAATACGAATATAATATTCGATGGGAATCTTTTGTTTTAGATCGCATTATACCTTCATCCGTGGTTTTTCCAGTTGACTATGGCTTTGTCCCACAAACATGGTTCGACGACAACGACCCACTTGACATAATGGTGTTAAGCTATGAACCTCTTGAAGTTGGATGCATAGTTAAGGTTAGGGTTATAGGAGCCTTGATAGTAGAGGATGAGGAAGGCGAAGACCCTAAGATATTGTCTGTTCTTGTTAATGATGCAAGATTTGAAGGTTATAAAGACATTATCGATGTCCATAAACATCAACTCATAGAGATTCAAGAATTCTTTGAAACATATAAACGGTTAGAACCGCATAAATGGGTTAAATTTAAAGAGTGGAAAAACGCTGAAGAAGCATTGAAAATCGTGGATTATGCTATTAAACGGTTTAAGGAGCTTGATGTGCACTAACTATTTCTTCACTGTGCTTGAAATACTGTTTATACATTGTTGCCGGCTATTCTTGACGTGCGATATTCTTAAATCGCCCATCCGACTGTTCTCATTTTCATAGTTGAGGTTAAGCTGGAGAATGAACCTTGCGGAAGTACATGATAAGCTTCATCAGCGGATTAGTCATACTATGCGTAATGACTTGGCTAATCGTAACCTTCGTGAATTATAATGAGATTAAAAATCTTCCATTGTATACTTTTAGCACAGTTTCCAGAATCGTAATCACACTTTTGATTTCGGTTGCTTGGGGAGTTTCCTTCGGCATATTAGCCGCCACAAACAAATGGGCATCGCTCATTTTTACACCCTTCATAGACCTTTTGCAATCAATCCCGATACTAGGATATTTCCCCATGGTGATTGGTTTTCTATTTGCACTAGGTCCCTTAGGCGTTGAGCTTTCTGTGGTCATCTTGCTCTTCACATCGATGGCGTGGGCTATCTTCTTTGGGGTATTAGGAGCCATTCGAAGTATTCCAACAAACGTTGCAGAATCAGCACGAAGCTTTGGTTTAACAGGATGGCGATACATCAGGCATGTAACATTGCCTGCAATAACCCCTGCTGTAGTTTCAGGAGCAAACCTCGCATGGTGTGACGGCTGGTTCTTCATGATTGCCGCAGAATATATCCAATACAAGGGGGATGTCGTGACACCGCCCTCTGGCGGCTTGGGTTATCTCCTTGCAAGAGCCGCCTATTTTTATAAAGATATGAATCTTGCCCTAATTCTGCTAATATTCATAACTTTTATAGTCGTATACTTCAACACTCTGACTTGGCATAGGCTCATGGAACGAGCGAGCACAGGCACCTTTAAGCCAGTTTTTAGAATGGATCTTTCAGGAGTTGGAAAACTTGGAGTTGCAAGGGCTACTAGCTGGCTACATCTTGGAAGACTTCACTGGCCGAAATCTTTTTCCATCGCTTCTCAACGCTTGCGAAAGTACAGTCATGCCGAAAAGATTATTGCTGCAGTTTTGGCTTTTTCAGCGATTTTCTTTGTTTTGTATGTGGTATTTGGCCAATTTCCAACATTGGCAAATATTAGTGGAGGATTCAGCGAACCGCCTGCAGAAGAACTCGTTCGTCTGCCAATTTTGATTGCCCTAACTATGGGAAGGCTTACAATAGCCTATGGAATTTCACTTGTAGTGGCGATTGGCATGGGGGTTCTGGCAGCAGAGCACAAGAGATTCGCAACTGTGTTTTATCCACTTTACGATATTGGACAAGGAGTGCCAATTCTCGCATTATTTCCAGTTATTTTTCTTGGACTAAGCGAGCTCATTGGAATTCCGGGAGTTGCCCTTGAACTTACGTGCATCCTAATGCTAGTTCTTGATATGATATGGTATATGTTCCTAAACATCGTAAGCGCAGTGAAAAACATTCCCACCGAAATAAACGAAGTCGGTCAACTTTTCGGGTTCAAAGGCTTAAAGAGGGTAACGCACATAGTCATTCCATCTATACTGCCGTCCATAGTGACGGGAAGCATTCTTTCATGGGGGACTGGCTGGAACACGATAATATTTGCGGAATACATGCCTTCAACGGAGCCTACGATTCCGCCACTTTCAGTTCCGGGTTTAGGCTCGTTGCTGGATAAAGCAGGCTATGAGTATGGAAACACTGTGGTACTCATTTTTCTTCTCGGCATAGTGGCAGCAATCGTGCTTTCAATGGAAGCACTTGTTTGGCGGCGTCTGCTTAGAAAATTTGAAAAATATCATGTAGAGGTGTAAAATCTTGTCGATTCTTGAAGTAGAAAATGTGACAAAAACTTTCATGATGGAGAACTCTAAAGCCTTAGTTTTGGATAATGTGAATTTTTCAGTTGGAAACGACGAGTTCGTCTGTTTAGTTGGACCTTCCGGCTGCGGAAAATCCACTTTGCTCAGAATAATAGCAGGCTTAGAAAAGGCTGACTCGGGCAGAATACTGTTCCGGGGGCAACTTATTACTAGACCCACTCCAAAAATTGCCATGGTATTCCAGCTTTTCGGTCTATTGCCATGGAAAACCGCATTAGAAAACGTCGAAGTGCCATTGGAGGTGCTTGGTATGGAAAAAGAAAAGCGAAAACACATAGCTGATGAATACTTGAAAATGGTTGGGCTTGAAAGTTTCGAAAACACTTATCCCCATGACCTTTCCGGCGGAATGAAGCAGCGAGTGGGAATTGCAAGAGCACTAGCCTTGAAACCAGAAGTCTTGCTCATGGATGAGCCTTTCTCTTCACTAGATGAGCTTACAGCCAAAACCCTTCGCGAATTGGTACTTGACATTTGGCGCAATCCCGCTTTGCCGACGAATACCTTCATAATGGTGAGCCACAACGTCGAAGAGGCAGTGTTCATGGCAGATAGAGTTATAGTGATGTCGCCCCGACCAGGAAAAGTTATTGGAGAAGTGAAAATTGAAATCCCAAGACCTCGTGAAGACCACTTAAGGGATCCCAAATATTTCGGATTTGTAGATGAAGTTGTAGAATTGCTAGAAAAAAGCAAAATCAAAAAAGATGAAAGTCCCTTGTCGTTAGCAGCGAAACGAGTGAATGAACTATAGTAGATTCTATGTTAAGCAAGAATCTTGGAGTATACTTCTACGAAAGCCTCATATTCCCTTTGCGAAAGCCAACCTTCTTCTTTCAGTTTTTCCAGTCCGCTCTTGATTTGCTCTCGCATAGAGCTTGCTTTTAAAATGTCTGCTTTATCGCCAGCCTCGTATATTTCTCTCCCAAAAGCCACGTTTCGCTCGATTAAAGCTGGAAGCTTGATTAGTAGTGAAGTTATGCTTTTGAAACGAGGGACAAGAAGATGCTTAACTTTTGCCTTGCCCAACGCACCTTTGATCTTTGTTGTAAAACCTATGCTGTTTACAACAGACGGCGAAAATACTACGTATCGCTTTTTCAGTTCAGCTTTATAACAAGCAAGATAGAAGGGCATGTAAATTAGTGTTGGGTTCTTATGTTTTTGCTGAACCCCCAATTTCTCAAAATTTGCAAGATCTGCCTCTCTTAGTTTTGCCATTTTATCTATTTGTTGACTTATGGCTGAGGTTAAACTTTCCAATTTCTCTATTTCTTGCTTGTGAATCTGAATTTTCGCATCGCGAGAAGCCTCAAGTTCCAGCAAATCCTTCTTAGCCTCCTTAACTTTGGCTTCCCATTCTGACCTTAGTCTAAAAGTTTCAAGCGATTTACTCTCTTCTATTTCCTTCATTTTTTCTTCAACTTCTTCTATCTTAACTTCAATTTCAGAAAACTCTTTTTTGCCCTCATCGGTTTTTTCTTTCCATTTTCTTTCGCCAACGACATCCTTACTGGCTGCACATGTTTTCGCTTCTATTTTGTAGCGTTCAATTTTGCCGAGTGTTTGTTCTTTGGTTTTTTCAAGTTTGACTTTTTCTTTTTGTAAGGGAAGAAGCTGCCTTTCAAAGTCTTTTGTTAGTGCGGTTATTTTTTCGTCGTATTCGGCGTTTATACGGTTAACCTTTGGTGTTATGATGTCTTCTTGTTTCTTGAATTCCCCGTCAAATTCTTCTTTGACTAATTTTATTTTGTTGCGAATTGTTTTAACGAAGTTGTTTGTTGTCTTGTTAAGAAGTTTCATGCTTCTGTAAAGAGTGTTAACATCTTCTTTGAACTCGGATTTCAGGTTTTCAAGTTCTTGTGTTAGGGATGAGATGGTTGATTCATCTATTATTGGCACTAACATTACCACATGTGGTGGTGTGGTTTCAATTTGTGTGGCTTCAGAAAGGTATGAGGCAAATTCATTGAGAAAGTTTGGGTCCGTTATAAGGCAGTTTAGCACCATTTGTTTTTCAGTTGTGGGTGTCTGAAAGTAGCTAACATTATTAGATAGAAAAACCATGTAGGTTTCTTGCGCCTTTGAACTTCTTTCCACATTTTCCATGAGAGCTTTTACATCAGGAATGGCTTTATAAGTTAAAGTGTAGGCTGTTACATTTAGCCCGTCGAAAAGAATATTTGATTTACCCCAAGGGCTAAGCCAAAACGGATAATAACTCTCAGCTATAAAGGCAAATTTTTCCGCTGGTCGTTTTAAGATTAAACCACGCTCCTTCGCCCTCTCCAGTTCGGCGAAACAGAAAATGGCAGCTTTCTCTATATCTTTTGTGAATCGTTCTTTGCAATCTTCAGACAAAACAGAAAATGGAAGGATCAATCTCATAATTTCTTGAGGCAAATTTTCACCATTTCCAAGTATTAATGCTTAGTTTAAATGCTTTATGAATATTACCAGATTTTATCTGGCAACTTTGATGTTACATCAAATCAAGCAACAGTACTGCATCAATAGCGAAAAAATATTATAAAAATGGGGATGTTTAGTCCATTGTGGTTATCCATTCACTTCGTTTTCTTGGTCTTCCCCTTTTTCTTCTTTGTTTTGGATCCAGCCACGATTGTGACCTCAAACTTACAATTCTACGCATTTTATATAAAAGATTTTCTATCAGCTTTTAATGTTGACTTATTTTTCAAAAATCTGTTCAAATATGGCTATTAGCTGGTTGTAAGTAGTTTTTTGGAAAGAAAGACGCCTTTGAGGGGCCTTTTAACGTGTGAAAATAAAATAAGGTCAGAAAAACGAGTTTTGCGCTTGTTAAGTGCTGTTTGGCTATTTTTCTGCCCTTCTTTTGAGCAGTGGAATGCCTAAAGTTGCTATTATTGCTGTAGCTAAAATTATTATGACTGCAAGGTTGATGTAAAGAGATGATAACTCAGCGAAAATTGGGCTTTCACTTTGATATTGCATAGGCAAAGTCGCTAATACAGCCGCTGCTAAGCCTCTTGTTAACATCACGCCCATGATTGACCGCTCCTTCATCAACTCATTGCAACGGATAGTTGCGAACGTTACAGCGCCAAATCTAACTAGTAACAGCATTAATGAAAGGATTACTCCAGCAATAATCGTTGTAATGTTGCCAATTGTAACTATTAAACCTATATAGACGAAGAAGAATGTTCTTAAAAGGAATGCAACTTCAGATTCGAACCTTTTCAATCCAACATCAACGGCAGTGTTTGGCGGTCTTTCCATTTTGAGTATTTTGTAGATTTCTTTTTCGTTACCTAACATGATGCCGAAGAGAAGAGAACAAAGTGAACCGCTTCCACCTAAGAATTCTGAAAAAGCATAGGCTAAAAGCACAACAGCTAGGGTTAGCATGTAGGCGTAAGATGCTTGTGCAATTCTTTTTAATACACTTAACCAGATGAAACCGAAAATTACTCCGAGCACCACTCCTATTGAAAATCTACTTGCTATGGATTGACCAATTGTTGTTAAGTCAACAGAGGCTCCTTTCAATATTATTTCGATTACTATCAACGAAAAAACTATGCATAAAATGTCTGTGATTGCAGATTCTAAGCTTAATATCGTTGAACACTTTTCGCTTACCTTTATCCTAGAAGCCAAGGAAATTACCACTATGCTACTGCTTCCTCCCAAAATCGTTCCAAATAGCACAGAGTATAACAGCGGCCTGTCTGGAATAACAATGTACATCATAAACAGAGTTGTTGCAATAACATTAATTGCAAAACCCACTACGGCAAGAACTGCAGCCCGTGGACTTTCAGAAAAAACGCGGTAGATGTTCATAGCCATTCCACCATCAAACAAGATAAAAACTAGGGCTAAAGCAGCGAGATATGGGGCTAAGCCCATTATAGAAGAAGAATCCACTAAGCCAGTCACTGGCCCAAGAAGAATTCCCAAAATTATGAGCAAAAGCATGTCTGGAAAACCAGTACGTTCAAACAGAAAATTGCCTAAGAAACCTATCACGATTATTGAGCCGCCGAGGATAAGTGCAAGTGTAACTGGATCTACCAATTTTAAACCTTTTTTTACCCTTAATTTACTTTTCAGCTTAAAGAACTTTTGTTCTTTAAATGAATAATAAATATACAATTGGACTTTCTACTGTTCTTCAAAATCTGCTAGTTTCTCCACTTTAAACGAAGAGCAACGCATAGGAAAGCCCATAAACAATGATGAAGAACACTCCAGCTTTTCTATCGAGTCTTTGTCTCAAAGCAAGTGTTAAAATTACAACAATTGAAGCAAACAGCGCATATAATCCAGTGGTTTCGGCAAGTCTTCCCGACACGGGGCCGGGAAAAATTAAAGGGCCTATCCCAATGGCTAAAGAAGCGTCAACGAGGCAACTTCCCATGGCGTCCCCTATAGCGATTTCATATTGCTTTTTGCGAATGGCTGTTAAGTCAACAACTAGTTCTGGGAGGGAGGTTCCGATGGCGACTACAAAGAAGCTGATGAGATACTCATGAATTTTCAATGCTTCTGATAGGATGATCACTGAATTGATCACGATGTAGGCTCCAATCGCAACTCCTGTATAACCTATAACAGTTATCGCAACATGATGGTACAGCCTTCTGCCAGTATGTTGTTTTGAATAGTTCGTCTTCATGATGTTTTTTATAATCAGCATAAGAAGAGGCCAAGAAGCCACTAGGAAAATAGCGTTCATTCTTGAAATGAAGCCTTTTTCAACCATCGAAATCGCGGCAATGAGCGCTAATAATTCGCATGCTCCGATGACGATTATCTCGTCTCTCTTAACCTTAAACGTTCCTCCTAGCAGAGCAAGAAGCCCTACAATCAAAGTTATTTGGGCGAGAACGGACCCGAAGCAGTCTCCCACACTTATGTCTCCGTGGCCAATCCCCCATGAGATAATAGAATTGAAAATTTCTGGCAAATCTGTGCCCAACGATACTATCACAAGACCTATAAGAAGAGGCGAAACCCCAAGGCTAGAAGCTATGCTTACCGAGTGCTCAACCGCTTTGTCGCTAGAGTATGCTAAAATGACAACTCCTACAAGAAGAGCTAATACTGCAAGGATTTCAATGATCACTCAAAGCACCTTTCTTTAGTAAAAGTCTTCAAGGTTTATAAACTTGAAAACTTACCAGATTTTGTCAACTTTCAAATGGGTCAAATACCCGATCACACCGTAAAATGAAAAGGATATAATCTCGGTTATGTTTCCAATCGTGATCGGAAATTTTACAAACGCAAAAAAGCCCAATAGGAAAAGAAACGTTCCGTATATTGTTAATGATTTAAAGTTGTGGAATGTATCGGTTGTTCTCCATACCAATCGTATTCCAGAGAATAAAACCCAAATTAAAAGTGGAGCAAGCAACAAAAGAGTGTACTTTTTATACCATGTTAAATCTTCAGCTCCTCCATTGTTTTTCTTCCTTCTATAAATTGAAGGCAAGTCTGGAAGGAAATTGCTGTAGAAGAAAATCAGTATTCCCCACAATATAGAGCCCAAAGCATTCGCGCCAAAGAAATAGAAAACCGCAAACACGTAAAAGAGGCTTATTGGCAAAACTATCCACTTGAACACTTTAATTGATGAGTGAACATGCTCTAAGGTTTCCTCCTCCATACGCCAAACCGGGAGTTTTGACCTAACCCTTCGATTTATACTCTTGAAAGAGTGCAACACAAAACCAAAAAGAGCGTTATATAAACCAGTTAGCATGTCACGAAGTACCTTAAAAAACCTTTTCACTTTTGATTCTTTCGTGACTCATCACCACACAAATAGTTATTTTAACATTTGATTTAATCTTTTTGACCTCATTATCCACTTGTTCCTGTACCTCCAGACACTGTTCTTTCGGCTAGAGTTCCACGCTTTATTAGAAAGTCTGTTATTTTCTTTTGGAATAGTGCGTTTTTCAGAAGTTCGCTTTTCATTATCCATTGTTGTAGTGGAATTTGGAATCGACTTGCAATCCATTTTAAAGCGTCATCCAAAGTGTTGAAGCTGAAAGGCTTTTGCCGCATGGCGTTTCTCACGTTTTCTCTTACTTGCCAGACGCCGACAGGCATGATGTAGCCTGGATGTGCCTCTCTTAAAACGATCGCGGTTGCTTGTCGTCTTTCCTTTAAGAGTTGTTCGCAAACTGCTAGGCGTGCAGCGTAGTAGCATCCGCCTATTTCCGCGTAGGTTGTTCTTCCATCGTTGCCTTCCCAATCTGAAAACATGACTATGTTTCTGCCACTGGGATTCCATACTGTGCCCGGATACCAAGCTTCTAGGGCTTCGTAGCTCCATGCGCTTGGAATCATTAAAACTTCAAAAATGTTGTCCAAATAGCGGGACTCGTAAATGCGATATTCGTTTATTTCTGGGAAAGTTTTCACTTTTTCGATTTGTTCTTTTGAGATTATGCTGTCTACGGCTGTTATGCTCCATCGGGTTGGCACAAGTCGCCGATTTGGCTTTAAGCCAAATGCGCCGACGCTGAAGGCTCTTTGAATTTTTGTAACTAGTACGCCTTTAGTGTAAAGCTCTTGAACGGCTTCCGCGGCTTTCAAATCAGTGTCTTCGTAGGCTTTTTCTATTTGATGATCCCAGCGGGCATTTCCAACATGCAAATCGCGGATGGGCGCTGAAGGTCCGAAAGGTTGAACTTCATCGTCTAGGAGTATGAAGCCTCTTGGCTTCTTCTTCAAAAGTAGCTCAACATCTACTGAGTTTACTGCCAATGCTAATTCGCGGGTTTTCTCAATTATTTTTCCAGCTTCTTCAAATTTCTGCACGTGCACGCGGTGTTTGCCACGGATGAGCAATGAGCGGAAGCCCACAATTTCGTCTATTGTTTTCCCAAACCAAAATTCTGGCATGTCATATAGGCTTGTGTCTTCGTGAACTGGCGGCACTAGGGGCCCAGCGTAAACGTATGGGTAGCCAATTCTTCCGACGAAGACGCTTGGAGGCGAAACTCCGTCAATGTCTTCGCTCTGCATTAGTGGGATGCTTTTCAGATAATAGTTTGCCTTGACAATTATTGGGCAGCGGGTTTTGCCGCAGAGGAATCTGGAACCTTTACATGCTACGCATAATCCGCTTTTCGAAGCCTTGGCAACGATGCTGCTTTCATCATAATTTATGTCAGGTGCAACGCCTGATTCTTTTAGAATGTCAAGTAACCACACGTTTGGAGAACCCTTATCCATTCGTTTACTAGAAAAATTCAACATTTATCATTCAAACAGATATTAGGCGCTTTCTCATATGCTTTGTGGAATCAACGATTTTTAAAAAGTGATTGGCGCCCTGGCCGGGATTTGAACCCGGGTCCTGCGGGCGACAGCCGCATATACTAGACCGGACTATACTACCAGGGCTGCCAATAGGCCAAGACGCCGAAATGAATAGAGAAGAATTTTGATTAATTAAGCTTTCTTGGGAACTGTGATATATTTGTAAGACGCGCGTAACTTTCACTGAGGTTATTTTGTCTTGATACATTCTCATTTGGAGCGATGGAATATATATCGCATAACAAATTTTCTTAGAGTAACAGTGCTCAGTTGCTTTTCTTTACTTGAGACTTATTTAATGGTTTAGGAAGAAAGACTTTCTCAAATTTACGGAAATAGATTGGACAGAAAAATAGTTTCTAATGTGAGAAACGTTAACTTGCTTATCTCATCACACCACATATTTTAGAGCCATTTGAGCTTACATTTAACGAAGTACCACGCTGCCATTCCACCCATGATTGCTGAAACTATATCGCCAATAACATTCCAAGAGGGTTCCATTCCCACTCTAAACGCATTGACTGGCGACACGAGATAAACGACTCTTTCAAAGATTTCCCATATTAATGCAACAACTACAAGACTAAAAAGAGTGAACCCTAACGAACCTGTTTCTCTCTCGACCCCAGAAATGCGAAATCTATCTAGATGGAAATATGAAACTAAGTGACTATATCCGTAATGGTTCACAGCTGTTTTGTAGGCTTTTAAAGCTATTGCCCCTATGATACTGTTAAGTTATTTGTGATACCCGATACTATTAGGTTATCCCTCTGCGACTGCTAAGGGATTCAAGTAAAAAATTGTCTACATAGCAAATTGAGAAAAAAAGAGGATGTTAACTCACGTTTTTTGACGCTTTAGATAAGCAACTAAGTCGCCCAGTGCTGGAACTACAGAGACTAATTCCCAACCTTCTAAACCGTATTTGTCCAACAACTGTTTATCCGTTGAGAGTCCAGAGTCTTTCGCTCCTTTTATCAGGGCAATTGAAGCATATTCCCATTTTGTCATGATTATCACCACAAAGAGTATGTTAATGTGCTCAAATGGTTTTAAGTGTTTACTTCAAGATCTCTCGAAGGTTATTTCTTAGCTAACCTTGACTTTTTTCTTGACTCGCTTTTCATATTCGTCTTGTGTAATGATACCTTTTTCTTCTAGTAGCTCGACAAGACTAGAGAGCATCGTATCTAACAAGTCAATTTCTTCGCTTATTTCTCTATTAACTTTGGCTTTTTTCAATTTTCCCACCTTTTGCAAGGTAACCTTGCTCTCCTAACCAGTTCATAATTATGGTACGTAAAGTATCGCTGTAGCCCTCTCCGATTTTGCCTATAACTTCTTTGTCCAAGATTTCAACGACCCCATCAGGTAACGATACTAAGATTTTTTTCATTTGCTTATCACCTTTAACGCTTGTTTTTCTATTGTTGGTTTCATTACATTAACCAGAAGCTTTGCTTCATGTTTAGTTGCTTCCTCAATCAAGCCTTTCCAATTGCTAGGAGCATCCATTCTTGCAGCTTGAGCAGGCGTTTTTCCACCTAAACTTTGGTGTGGTCTAACACAATTATAATGAACTGCATAGCCTTCTAAGAGTAGCTTTGTAGATTCAAACGATTTTAATCCTCTCATTGGCTTTGTTCTATCTTTCAACGTACCATGCAGTCTTTCGACCATGTTGTTTGTTTCTCTAGCTCGTATTCCGACTCTCTGAACTAGCTCTGGTCTTGTATCTTTTCGCATAGTCCAGAACACTTTGTTAAATGCACTACTGTAAACATGGCTTCCATCTACGAATACTGCTTTTGGTCTTACTTTGCTCTGCTCAAAACCCTTCTTGAATATGGCTATTGTGTCCTCTAAGCTTCTAGTTCCAGAAATGTGAGACGCAACCATAAATTTCGTATCTTCATCAATCATTTCCCAAAACCAAACACTACGACCTTCACATTGAATCATAGTTTCATCTTCATGCCATAAACCCGAAAGCTGAGGCACAAGAGTAACCATGTACTCTTTTACAAGTCTTGAATACTTCTTAATCCAATTTAGAATTGTAACTTGCGAAACCCTCTCTCCCAAAATCTGTTCTAGGTTTCTCTGAGCCTTTCGAAGAGACAAACCATCATAATATAAGTTTAGGGCTGCAACAACTATGTTCTTTTCATATCTCATCTTTGAGAAATTACCATTCAGGTAAAAGCGATGTTTACACTCTTTACACTTGTAGACTTGTTTACCTTTGACTTTGCCATCTTTCACGATTTTTTCAGAGCCACAATATTTGCACCACATATGTCTCACAGATATACTATAAGATACCCGCAGTATATATATCTTGTGGTATACCGTAGAGATACCAAAGATTAAAAGCTTTACCTTTATGAAATTGGTCAGATGAGAAACATGTATTTTGCTGATTCTGAATCTGTATTCCAAAGAAAAAACTTATATATAAAAATACGTAAGTGGTATAATGCGGACTCACAAATTATGAAATGTTAAAAAATATAGGGCTGGTCAAGTCCCAGCATAAGACCGTTTATGTGAGTCTCGGCTGCGGGACTCCAGTCCGTAAATAACATAAAAGTCATAAATAGATGACCAGTCTAATTTCTTCTTATGTCTTCGCAAGATCGTGGAATGGCTTTTATTGATTTTGACAATATCAACATTACAGCTCGTAACCAACATGGCATAAGATATATGAATTTTAACAAGTTGCGGGAAGTGTTGCTAAGCAACTTGAGATGTGTTGGATGTACTGTTTATCTTCCTAACAAAATGAAAAATTTGCTTGCTTATATTCAGAAAAGTGGTCTAGAAGTAAAAGTTGTTAGTCCTGAAAAGAGCGTTGATGGTAGACTGATTTTTGACTTACTAACGAATACGTATAAGAATACTTTTGATTCCGCTGTCATCGCTAGTGGAGACAGAGATTATATTCCCGTTGTCGAATACGTGAAGCAAATGAATAAAAGGGTTTTCATCGGTTCGTTTTCAAGTGCTCTAGCTCACGGTTTAGTATCAGTTAGCGATGGTATCATAGACTTAGATAAGCATATTACTGAAATAGCATCGCAGATTTTTGAATATACATGTTCCAAGTGTGGAAATAAGTTTGAGCTTCCGTTCAAACTATATGGAAATCAAACTCCATTATGTAAGGACTGTATAAAAACCCGTTAATCTATCAGTTTAATTCTAACAACTTGGGTCAAAAGGCTTAACAGTATCCTAAGGCAACAAAGTTTGTAAGTTTGGTTAGTTGGAATTCATACACAAAAACAAGACTCTTTTTATAAGCATTTCTTAATAATAGTAATAAGGTGCGGTGGGTGGGATTTGAACCCACGGTCTAGCCCTTAGCAGGAGCTCGCAATGTCCTGACTATGCTACCACCGCATCGACTTAGCGACCGAGACCATTGAAGCCTCATATCAGATAACCAAGGTTTTTCTGGTCTCGGTCATTAAGGTAACATTTTTTGGGTTCTCGTATATCTATCTAATTCTTGTTCTCCCTTCGGTATCTTTTGGGTGGTAAGAAAACCCTCTTTTGTCAGAATTTCTAGGCAAGCCTTTATCAGTTGTCCTTGTCTTAGAGAAGGTGGCATAAAGTGAGGTTTCAAGTCTCTTCGGTAGAACGGTTTTTCCCTTGTAAAAGTTTTTAGTGCTATGGCGATTTTGCTTTTCTGGTCAAACAAACTACCAAGGTCGTAACGTTGTTTTACCTTTTCTCCTTGCATTATTGCCACAAAGTAAGAAGCATCACTCTCTCGCTTGTAATACTGATATGTGCTTTTGTCGCCACCGTAGGTAGCTCTCGATGCTTCGGTTTCAAAGATAAACTTGTGGTCACTAGGGATTACAAACTGTAGGATTGGCTCTTCTGGTTCATTAATTAATACGGATTGTTTTGTAGTTATTGACTCTATGGTAAGTTTCTCTAAAGGCTTTAGTTCAATTAATTGACCATCAACAATTCGAAGAAGCAAGTCGCCTTCATGAACGAGGGTTGCTTTTCCTGCGATGACAGTTATTTTAGAGTTGCTTGTGATTACTAGAGGTGTTGGAAAATGGTAGGATTTAGTTTTATGATTACTATTTCCGTTGCTCATACCAGATAACCAAAATATAACTTGTAGTTACAATCATATAAAGTTTTTGAAAAACAATTAATCATGAAAATTCGTCATCACAAATAACTTAACAGTATCCCCCACTGCACTCTAATTTTAGGCTTATCTTAGGCAAAAAGGTTTAATTGAACCCAAATTCACGGGTAAAAAGATTTCCTAATCCTTCAAGGAAATGGCCCAAAACAGTTTTAACAATAGGCACTGGTTCCGGACCGTAGTAACTCGTATCTGCAACATCTGTGCCTAACCGTAAAACCTTAAATATGACATATGTCATCTCTTTTCTCAGAAACTTTAAGCGGTTTAGAAAATGGGAAAAAATAAATCCTTTTTCATTGACATATCCAGAACTAAAGGAAGCGGAGAATTTAGATGTCCAAAATGCGGGACTAAAATATCTCCTGACGACCAATCAGAAGATGTTTACACAATTTTAAAACCAGTGATGAAAGGAGATCGCCTAGAAAGGATAATTTTACAATGTAATAGGTGCAGAAGCAAAATTCATTTAATCGTGTTTAATATTTTGGAAAAACGGTTGACAATTTAAAATTCTTGTTCTTCAATTCTTGAAAAGTGCGCTAAACCTTTTTATAGGAGGGTTACTGTTTAATGGGGTTGTCACATTAATTCATGCTTGGATCAGAGAAGCTTTTGAAGGCTTTTGGAAATTTCATGCAAAATTTTTGTGATAGGAGAAATGAAACATATGCAAATACAATACTTTAAAGATTTGCCGTTAAGTCCAGAAGTTATGAAAGGCATTGAAGAGCTTGGATTCAGTGGTCTTTTCCCAATTCAGGCTCAAGCAATGACCCCATTACTTGAGGGCAAAGATGTTATTGGACAGGCACAAACCGGAACTGGTAAGACTGCGGCTTTCGGAATTCCAATGATTGAACGATTAAACCCAAAAATTAACAGTGTTCAAGGTTTAATTTTAGAGCCAACACGTGAGCTCGCCATACAAGTTGCAGAGCACATGAGACGATTCAGCAAATATGCAATGTTGAAAGTCTTACAAATTTATGGCGGAGAACCTATCCAAAAACAAATATGCGCATTGGAAAGCGGCGTCCAAATTGTTGTGGGCACGCCAGGTCGCATAATAGACCATCTGGAACGAAGAACACTAAACCTAGCATCGGTGAGAATTGTTGTCCTCGACGAGGCTGATAGAATGCTTGACATGGGATTCATAGATGACATAGAACACATACTTTCAAAGGTGCCAAAAAACCGGCAGACAAGCCTATTCTCGGCAACAATAGACCAGTCAGTAATGAACGTATGCAACAGATACATGAACAAACCTGAAAAAATATTCGTAAGCAAAGACGAAATAGCCCTTACACAGATAAACCAGTATTACATGGTTGTAAACCCTGCAAACAAGTTTCAAATTCTATGCAATATTTTGGATGAAAACCACATAGGCCGAGCCATAATATTCTGCAGAACACGTACAGAAACAAGCATCCTAGCAGATAAGCTAAGAGCCCGAGGATATGACGCAAAACCGTTGCATGCTGGCTTCACTCAACCGCAAAGAGACTTCGTTATAAACTCTTTCAGAAAAGAAAAACTAAAGTTGCTTGTTGCAACGGATGTTGCTGCGAGAGGCCTAGACATTCAAGGAATAACTCACATAATAAACTATGACATCCCATTAGACGCACTAGTATATTTCCATAGAATCGGACGAACAGCCAGAATGGGACTAGAAGGAACAGCCATAACACTTGTGGGCTACGGAGAACTAACAGAATTCAACAATATAAGAGCCTTAACGAAAACTACAATAGAAGAATTAGAATAAAATATTCTCTCTGTTGTTTAGTCGCGTTTATAAGGAAGTTTGCGTATTATGATGGCAGTAGCGTTCTGTTGTTGAAGAACGAAAAGAGCACAGCAACGCTACACGCTACAATCAACAATAAAAGGAGTGATGGAAAATGGCGGAAAAATCGGGAATTGTTTTCATTGGAAGTAAACCTGCAATGAGCTATGTTCTAGCGATCATCACAAGCCTATCGGCATCCAATGCTAAAGAAATAACCTTGAAGGCCAGAGGACGGGCAATTACCACAGCTGTTGACGCAGCTGAAATAGCCAGAAATCGCTTCCTAAAAGACCTAAAAATAAGCAAAATATCCATAGGAACAGAGGAGATGCCACCGAGAGAAGGCGAAAACAGGGCAAGGATGGTTTCAACAATGGAAATAACGCTTGCAAAAGAGTAGGAAAACCTTGCGAAGTAAAGTATCAATCGGCGAGTATCTCGCCTTTCTTTCAATAAAATATGAAGTTGACCCCGACAAACTTTTTTATGCTCTAATCTCGGCGGGGGAAAACCAAAAATCCACATGTGGAAATCTTTCGATCAAATGTCGCGGTAAACTACACGACAAGACTGTTCTCTTAATAACGAAGGGTCAAAAAGTTGTTGCACAATTTCCAATACCAAAAGAATTTCTCTTGGAACGAAGCAATCCAATTAAGGATCTCAGAAACCCTGACATGCTCCGCAGACATCTAAATAAGAAAAACAAGGAGCCACATTTCCTTCACATTAGAGACTTGCGAGCCGGAATGAAACAAGTTAATTTGAAGGCTAAAGTTCTAGAAATTGCAAGACCAACGCTTGTCTTTACAAGGTTCGGAAACTACGCCAGCGTAGCCAACGCTTTGATAGCGGACGAAACTGGAACAATCAAACTTTGTTTATGGAACGAGCAAATAAACTCTATCTCCGCAGGGGAGACTGTTCAAATTGAGAATGCACGCGTATCCATGTTCAGAGGTGAACGACAGTTAAGGATTGGAAAAAGCGCGGGCTACTGTGCAAGGCTAAAAGCGTAGCGTGGGTCTGCAAAATAAATATATTCGTTATTTTTTGTGTCGTTTGTTTCTTTCTCGTTTTTGCATTTTTCTGCGCCATTCTCGTTTTTTCTGTGTTTTTATAAGAGTTCTGCCGTAACTGTACTGAGAGCCCTCTCCTGTCCGGTATTGATCTATGTTTTTATAAAAAGTTGGGTAGTCTATTTGATTTTGTTGGAGGGCCATAATGTTCTGGTTTAGCTGTTTTTTTGTTTCAGGGTTGGCAGTTTTGTCGTAGATGTCGGAGTAGGTGAAATAGGCAGCGTGGAACCGAAAGTCAGATGGGTTGTCAATTAAGAGCTTTTCTGGCGAAGTTGATTCGTTATTGTCAGATTCTTTAGTCATGGTTTCCCAAGCTTTTATGATAGTTTAGAATAGTAAGCTTGCCTTTTATAGATAGCGTTTATTAACAAAAGTGAGAATCTTTTGGAACGATTACTTGTAAAATGAATATCCGTCAAAGAGAAAGCGGATTTACAAGAAACGATAATATTCGTCGTTAGCAAGCTGTAGTTGGAAACAAACATTAATTTGTGTAATCTGCATCTGATTCAAACTTGGATTTCGAATATTGATGATTAATAATAATTATTGATCCACAGTCATCTCCGAATTTTCCACAAACGTATTGCTGCTCTTTTCAACATACGCCATATTTTTCCTTACGTTTTTGATAAAGAAAAGAAAGAAGTCATAAAAACTTAGATGTCAAACAAAACAAACATATCATTTGATGTTCATTTTCCACAGAAAATTACATGCTCTATTGGAAACTCCATGCTATATCTCTTGAGATCATTTAGGCGTCTTTCAATAAATGCAGGGTCAGTTTTCCATTCCTTAAGCTTCTCTATTGCTTTATTAAAGTTCATTTTCACGTTCGTTTCAAAATATTCCACCTTTATATTTTTGAAGCCTATTTTATGCATGAGTACGGCTACTTCATCGGAGAATGGCGAAAACCATTCTGGTTTTGGCTGCAAAGTCTCCAACGAATAAGCATTTGCCTCTATCAGAAGTTTTTGAGCTTCATTCTCTGCTGCTGGGTTAAGCTCTCCATGTGCCATTTGTCTGTTAGGCCTTAGAATTCTGTAAAACTCCATAAGTGCACTTTCAAGACCTTTTCTATCTAAATCGCAAAAAAGCTCGTTGGAAATTATTAAGTCAATGCTTTCGTCTTCTATGGCTTCCATGTCTCTAACATCGCCCTTAACAACTGCAATAAACTTGTCGAGTTTTTCTTTTTTCATTCTTTCTTTCAAAATTTCCAAGTTGCCTTCGTATGGACCAGCGGAGATATCAAAGGCAATAATTTTGAATTTTTCTTTGATTTTGTTGAGCTTTTTGGCAAAGGGTATAGTTAGTTGTCCACGTCCGCATCCAGCCTCAAGAACAACAAATGTGCTGCGTAAGTCAAGATTGTTTATGAAGAATTCAGCTAGCCTTTCATACATTAATCTAATGGTAGGCTCCATCTTTTTAAATCACCAAGATGTGTTCTTCTTATGCTGTTACAAATACTTTCGGATGCAAACCTAAACAGTGAGATAACACCTTCTTTCGATTATTTTTCCTTGGTTTCGGTTTCTTTGATGAAGAAGAACGTTGCTATAGCTGTAATGGTCATGACAATTAATTGTAAAAGAAAAGGCATTATGGGTGCAACTTTCTCGTAAAGAACACCTCCTAAGAGTAATGCTCCAGAACCTAAAATGCAGTCTAGAAAGCTTGTAAAGCCTATCACTTTTCCTCTGACCTCTTTCGGTGTTAAGTCGGCTTGCAATGAAGGATACGCTGTGAAAATCATTGCATTGCCTATTGCAGATAAAGCAAAGAAAACATAAAGCCTGAGTAAATTACCATACAAAAATAGTGAAAGTCCTAAGGCAAAAAATATTGAAGACAGTAAGAGTGGCTTTTTCCTTCCAAAAACGTCTATAAATTTACCTATTGGAAGCAGTAGAATGTAAAAAACTATGGAAGACCAAGTTTGCAGTAGCGCCCATTGAAATTCCTCTATTTGCAAAACATGGTTTGCATATAACACGTAATATGGCGTGCACATTCTGATAAAAAACATGATTGGTGTAAAAACGAGAAGAAGGTTAAGCAGAGACTTTGGAACAAGCTTCAAAACATTTATACATTCCTTAACGGCTCTTGGATATTGCTTTACCGCTTGCTTTATCGAAATCTTGACAGTTTCAGGTTTTATGGTTTCTGTTAGTCTGAGAAGTATCATTCCGGAAGTGAACCAGCATGCAGAGACTATAAGATAGGCTATTCGCATGGCGCCGATTAAATTGTAGTTTAGGTAAAGAAAACCTGCAATAATAGGCGAAAGTATCGAAGTGGCTCCTACGACCAACGAGAATGAATAACCTAAGCCACGTTTTCCAGATGGCAACGAATCTGCAAAAAGCGCTCCTACAGCAGGCTCGGATATTGAAGATATGCCTAATAATACTTCACCTAAGAGAATAAAGTGCCATGTTGGCGCTGTCGCAAAAATCAAAAAGGTCAAACCTCTTAGAAAACTCACGCTTACGATTATCAGTTTTCTTCCATATCTGTCAGCCCAATAGCCCCCTGCCAAAAGAAGGAAAGCCATGGCGAGACTGGCAGTAGACAATATGGCGCCTAGTAGGAATGCTGAAGCTCCTAAAGCTTCAACGTAAAGCGAATAGTACGTGTTTGGAAGAAAGTTGGCAAAATCTGTGATAGTCCACATGGTTATGAGTATCAAAACATTTCCATGGGCGAAACTAAATTCTTCTCTTAAATGTTTTAACATTAAAAGCACTTCAGGTTCAAAATTAGGCTGCTTAGCCATTCAAAGCAGTGAGCATAGTTAATATATAATCATGCTTTACAGCCATCCGACAAAGAATTTGGCAAGACTACCATTTTAATTTTTCCATTTTGGATTGACGCTAACGCAAGGTTACGCTGCTAAACTTACTTGTTACAATTACGAAAAAACCGTGAATCAGAAACAGTAATCGTTAGGTTTTGTCATACTTGCAAATTCATAACCTATAAGTTAAACCATTGAACCTTCACTTTTACGGTGTAACATGAAGACTAATGTTGACGTTTTAACAGAGATTCCATGTTTCAAATGTTTGTTTTGGGAATGGAAGAAAGACAGCCATCTGTATTGTAACCCTAATGAATGTCAAAAGCTAACAGAGTGGCTTCTCAAACAGACTGAAAGCTACCAGCAAAATGAAGATGGGTTAGTAATTCTAACCAAGCCACACTCTAAAGTAGCAAAAAAGCCCAAACCATGAAAACCCAGGTCTTGAACCTGAAACCCTTCATAATGAAGCATACTAGAAGTTCAATCTATATAAGGGAGGGGTCTAGACGCATAAAGCGCAAAAGAAAACTTGCAAACACAGAAACATAGAAGAATGATGAGAGAAGTGTAATGCTATATGCGGTAAAGCCTCGTTTGCTCCTCGGCTTTTCGTATGAAATCCTTAATCATTGGTTGCATGGCTTCAGGGTATCGTTGAATACATTTGCGTCCGTTGCTTGGCTTTAGGAAGCATTGCATTAGCTTCTTTTCTAGGATTTCCTGTTGGACTTGTCTTCTGACCTCCCATGCAAGTTTCATCTTTTCGGTGACTTGAACATCGTTCAAATCTACCTTTTTCTGTTTCTTCATACACATGACACCCTGTGCCATTGCAATTAGTTAATATCGTAAATCTCAATAAATCACTTCTTTCGGCTGCCGATATATATCAAAAAGGGGAATATCACAAGGTTGGTGAACAGAATTGCTGATTTCACTTCATTCGTTAAGACGAATTTATTGATTATCTGTTTCCGAGTATTGAAGTGGATGTATAGTTTTATATGCTTTGGAATCATAGATGTTTAAAACATTATTGTAGGGAGGTGAAGAATTCTGGAAGATTGGAAAATAAAGATTTCAGTGCTATGGCTCTTTTATGCAGTGGCTTTTCTGGCTGTCATGCAATTGGGGGGTCTTGAGCCAGGTGTAATGGAGGATTTTATATTGACAGGAGAAATAGGAGGCATGAAGATAACACCTGAAGTGTTGTTACTACTCGCAATCTTAATTTTGGCACCATTGGTGATGGCTTTCCTGTCCTTAACCCTAAAAGATTCGATAAATCGCTGGGCAAACATCATCGTGGGCATAGTCTATACTGGTTTTCAGCTTATTGCGTTAATTGAGACATTGACACTGGCATCTGTTTATGCTTATGCGGTACTGATGGAGTTTTCAAAAGTTGTGGCTCCAGCACTGGTCGTCTGGTATGCATGGAAGTCTAAACAGAAAGTATGAGCTACAGTTTCAGCTCATACTTTTCTTCAGTTAGCAATTTGCCCCAAATCTTATGCCTTTTTTCCTCTGTTTTCACGAAACCAAACAACTTATAGATATCCGCTGCTTTTTTCAGGTCACTTACAGTCCAGAGAAACACCCGAGTGTAACCAGCCTCTTTGCAGAAATTCACCGCTTTTCTCATCAGGCGTTTGCCTAATCCTTTACCACGAGAATCTGGATGTACCAGTAACCATCTTAGCTGAGCTTCATTGTTCGTATGCCTTACTATGGCAACTGAACCGACGATTTTGCCATTCAATTCTGCAATCCAAATCCGCTGCCTGACTTTATCTTTTGACAAAGCAAACTCGCTTAGGGGTATAGCTACATAGGGTTCAAAAGTTATGTTGAAGCCATGTTCTTGAGCGTATAAAATTCCGTGAAGATACACTATGTAGCCAAGGTCTCCCAGCCTCAAGTCATGCCGAATGATAATGCGCTTGTGTGAGTTATCCAAAGACATGGTTCACATTAAACGATGTATTTCTTGAGGTTATAATCTTTTAGAAAACTTTCGACACTTTTCAGAATATCTTCTATTTCTTAGTTCCCAAAATTACCTCAAATAGAAAATGGTCCAAGTTACATTAATTATTTAAGGAGAAATGCCTCATACACTTCGATGAACTGCTGAAGGAACATCAAATCCTGATAAGCAGTCATTTGAGTTAATTTACAAGGTGAAAAGAGTGCAAGAGAAAGATGTCGAAAAGAGCGTTGCCCAATACCTGAACATGAAAAAATATTTTGTTTTGCCACAATTTGAGACTTGCGAAGGCAGAGTGGATATTGCCGCTTTCAAATGGAAATCAAACTATGAAATTGACTCTATTGGTGTGGAATGCAAAGCAACAACAAATCCAAAAGCAATTATGAAGACTTTGCGAGAACAAATCTCTAATTATCAGAAATATTTCCCTAAAGTCTATCTTGCCATTCCTGACGGCGGCGTTAACAAAGTAATCAAAACTCTCTGCAAATCCAGCGATGTTGGATATATTGCCGTGATGAGCACCAAGGAAGCAAAAGTAAAATTAGACCCACCAAACCTAAACCCGGTATTTGATGATTCTTCCTATTGCTCAGAAGTTTTTGCAAAAGCAGTAATGTTTCTGTCCTTCACAAGCATTTTCGGAAGTGATGTTCTTTATTCTTCTGGTAGAGCGTGGATTTCAACAAAGGGGAAAGTCGGCTTTAATTTGGTTCAAGAAGCCGATTATGCAGATTTTGGCGTTAACGTAGAAGATACAAGAAAAGTTCTGGAGAATGTAAACGAGAAAAATTTGTACTCTTTTTTCAAGAACGAGACGCTAAAAGATGCTCGTTTGTGGGTCGCAAAAGAAAAGTACTTTGGTCCGGGCTTTAGAACAGGCTTAACTCTCATACACAAAAACGTCACGGACGTCAAAATCAGAGATGTTGCTTACATATTTCGTGCCACAAGAAGCGGGGATACTAACTTACATCTGGGAGTACATAAAGAAGTTTGGAAAAATTGGCAACAATTGGATAGGAAGTCATATGAGGAAAGAATTAGAAGAGCCAGAGACGAGCTAAGTCCTCTTTATAGAGAATTAAAAGGTTCTAAAATCGTGCCTTAAGGCTAAAAGGATGTAGATAAGGACTTCCAAGGAAACATCCTGTCAGTCAAGCTGAAGTTATATTTTGTAACGTATTCCTTGAGCATCGCCAACGTTGAAGACAGCAGCCGCAAAGCTCTTGCACTTCCATTCTTCGCAGTCTTAGGACAAATTACCCCTTTCTCCAGATCTATGTTTCTCAACGTCAACCGCTGCAACTCAACTGGCCTCAATCCTGTATCACGTAGAATCGAGAAAACCAACGCATACTTCCGCCCAGCGTGAGCAATAATCTTGTTCAACTGCTCAGTTGAAGGAACATTAGGCAACCTTGCAGGTCTCTTATAGAATGGCTTCTCCCATGACAATCCATACTCTCTGACATAATGAACATAAGCGTTGACCACACCTTCCTTGTAAGCGTTTGACCACTTTTCCTGCTTGCGACAAAATTCTTCACCGCCATTGGATCATTAATGTTAGCGTTTCCTGCGAGCAACCTCAGCCGCTTTGAGTAACCCTTAATGTTCTCTCCGAGTAACCCAGAGTTTTCAGCTTCCAGATTAATGAAAATAGACGGGGTTCGCGCGTGGTGGACGGGGCGGGATTTGAACCCGCGGCCTCCACGATGCCAACGTGGCGATCATACCAAACTGATCTACCCGCCCATACTAAACTCGCTTTTACAAAGATTTTAAATGTTAAGGCATACTCATAACTTTGCCTTTACTTAAGGTTTCTGAGAACCTCTCCTGCAGAACCAGAGCACAATTTTGACCAGTCAAAACAGCAGTTGAACCTATATATAAGAGGGTCTAGTCACCGCAGAAAGCAAAAGAGCACTTGATTAGCCATAATGCAAATACTGCTTCAACACATTTTCAATTTTCTCTGGTTTGTCAGCCAGATTTTTCCACAAATCCTTATCCCTATAAGCTCTCAATTTATCTATGGTCTTATCGATTAGTTTCTTTGGAAAAACGCCGTTCGCCTCATAAAATCTTCTATCCTTCTTAAGGTTTTTCGCAGATTCACTGCAAGATCGGG
>Ga0315312_1000636_pt1 | contig 36802 bp, 31 predicted proteins | sample TDP7_MG_FD_203629 | JGI IMG/M metagenome (GOLD analysis project Ga0315312, IMG submission 203629) | Freshwater sediment microbial communities from Lake Towuti, South Sulawesi, Indonesia - TDP7 | ecosystem: Environmental > Aquatic > Freshwater > Lake > Sediment | place: Indonesia: South Sulawesi... | reverse complement strand
GGCTGGCTGGTTATGGTGGCGGGATCACCAACTGCTACGCCACCGCCAGGGTTTCCGGCAAAGACTATGTCGGTGGCCTCATGGGGAAAATTCACCAAGGTACTGTGACCCAGTGCTACAGCGCCGGGTCCGTCAGCGCCGAACATCATGTGGGCGGGCTGGTGGGCGGCAGGGACTACTACAGTAGTGAGGTTGCCGCGTCCTTCTGGGACATCGAGACCTCAGGGCAGGGCGCCAGTGCCGGTGGCACCGGCAGGACAACAGCCGAGATGCAGACAGCCAGCATATTCCTCGAAGCGGGCTGGTACGAGTGCGGTCAAATGGGGATTTGGACGATCAACGAGGGGAATGATTATCCGAGATTGTGGTGGGAACGCAAACCGGGGGAACTAATTCAGTGGGTCCGATTGCCGGACTTTCTCCGAGGAATTGGGACACAGGAGGACCCCTACCTTGTTTACACTCGTGACGAACTTAGCCTTCTCCGCTTGGCCGTCTGCGATCGAGATAAGCACTTTAAGCTCATGGCGGATATTGATGTGTCAGGCACCACGTACTCCGAGCCAGTCATTCCGAACTTCGCTGGCATGTTCGACGGTAACGGCCACACTATCTCGAATTTGACGATCAGCGGGGATCGGTATCTCGGATTGTTCGGGCAACTGGCGTCTGGGGCCGAGGTCAGGAATCTGGGGGTAGTGGATGTGAACATAACCGGCTCAGGCAGCTACGTTGGCGGCCTCGTGGGCTACAACCACGGAGGTACTGTGACCCGGTGCTACAGCACCGGGGCGGTCAGTGCGACCGGGCAGTACTCGTTTGTCGGCGGGCTGGTGGGGTACAACTACTCTGGCACCGTGACCCAGTGCTACAGCACCGGTGCGGTCAGTGGCAGAGATTGTGTCGGCGGGCTCGTGGGGGTGAACGAGCGGGGTACTGTGATCAACTGCTACAGCACGGGTGCGGTCAGTGGCGAGCACGCTGTCGGTGGGCTGGTGGGGAACAACTGGGGTGATGTGGGCCGGTGCTACAGCACAGGTGCGGTCAGCGGAAATGAGTATGTCGGCGGGCTGGTGGGCAGCAACAGTGGTGTGGTGACCTACTCCTTCTGGGACATCGAGACCTCAGGACAGGCCACAAGTGCCGGCGGGACGGGCAAGACAACGGCCGAGATGCAGACGCCAAGTAGGTTCGTGTGCTGGGTGTTTGATCCCACCGTTTGGACAATTGATGAGGGCAAAGATTACCCCAGACTCTGGTGGGAGAACGCACCGGGAGAGCCTATAATCAGAGAGTACTACTACGGAGGGGGCAGCGGAACTAAGGCTGATCCCTACCTGGTTTACACCGTTGAGCAGCTTAACACGATCGGTTTAATTGAATGTGATTGGGACAAGCACTTCAAGCTCATGGCGGATATCGATCTCTCGGGCATCATGTACTCGAATTCTGTGATTCCCACCTTTGAAGGGGTGTTTGATGGCAATGGCCTGACGGTCTCGAACCTGACAATCACGGGTGAGAGTGGTCTCGGCTTGTTCGGCCATTTAGGATCTGGGGCTGAGGTCAAGAGCCTGGGTGTAGTGGATGTTAACATAACCGGTTCGGGTGACTGTGTCGGCGGCCTGGTGGCGTACAACGTCGGCACTGTAACCCAGTGCTACAGTAGCGGGTCGGTCAGCGGCAATTCGTATGTCGGCGGCCTGGTGGGGACGAACGGTTCTTCTCTTCACGTGGGAGAGGGAGGGCGAGGTCATAACCTAATAGGCACCATGTATGATTGCTACTCCACAGCCGGTGTTTTGGGAACCGGTAGTAATTGCGGTGGACTTGTGGGCATGAATTATGTGGGACAAATCAGCAGATGTTTCTCCGGCGGTAGTGTGATGGGGGTAGGTCAGGTCGGCGGACTAGTCGGCACTGCAAGCGCAAGCACAACCACAAACCCGTGGGCGCCTTTTTCGATTGTGACCAATTCCTTCTGGGACACACAGACCAGCGGGCAGGGCACGAGTGCTGGCGGCACAGGCAAAACGACAGCCGAGATGAAAACCGAGAGTACATTCACGGATGCCGGCTGGGATTTCGTGGGCGAGAGCGAAAAGGGCACAGAGGACATCTGGGCTATCTGCGAGGGTGTAGACTATCCGCGCCTGGCCTGGGAGTTCGTCATCGGGGATTTCGACTCTGATGCTGATACCGACTTTGCGGACTTCTGCATCCTTGCTGAACATTGGCTTGCAGCCGACGGCAGTTTCTGGTGCGGCCAGGGCTGTGATCTAACTAACGATGGGAGCGTTGATTTTGATGACTTGAAAGAATTTGCCCAGAACTGGCTAACAGGCGTAGTACCATAAACCGCCACCGAGGACACGGAGTTCACAGAGATAAAAAATAATTAGACACAGATTTCACAGATTAACACAGAAAATGATGTTTAATAAGAATCTGTCTAATCCGTGGTTTCAAACAAAATTGTATACTCTGAGTTCTCTGAGCTCTCCTTCGACTGGGCTCAGGACGGCGTCTGTGGCAAAAAAAGTGAGCCACAGAGGACACCGAGTTCACAGAGATAAAAAGAAGAATACTTGCTCTGAGTTCTCTGTGGCAACAAAGATCTCGCCGCTGAGAATCCCCGCCTGCGCGGGGATAGGCTTGCCCCTGCAAAAGCAGGGGTCACAGAGTTTTTTTGACACGGATTTATCCGCCAGACGTACGGCGGATTTACACAGATTCCACTAATTTTATTTAGAGCGTCTAACATAATGAAAAAGACACAGATTGACGCTGTTGATATTAGACACAGATTAACACGGATTTACACTGTTTATAATTCATTTCTCTGTGTGCTCTGTGGCTAAAAATGAAATACATTCGCTCTGTGGCTTAACTTCTTTTTGTTAGAGTCTCTTAGATTCCGTGCTAATCCGCGAAATCTGTGGTTATCGTATAACAGCGACAGAGGACACAGAGTTCATAGAGATAAAAGGAGCAGCAGAATGAATCGACAAACCATCAAGATTTTGTGGTGCATGATTGCTGTGGCCGTTTTGGCATGTCTGAGGATAGCTGGACTACCTTGTGCCAGAGCGAATGAGCCCGCCGAAGGCGGGTGGAAAGCTGGGGTCGCCTCAGTCGTCATTACGCCGGAGCACTCGATGTGGATGGCCGGGTATGCGGCACGAACGAAACCTTCTGAGGGCAAAGTCCACGAGTTGAATGCCAAAGCGCTGGCGCTGGAAGATGCCCGGGGTACGAGGCTGGTAATCGTCACAGTCGATTTGCTTGGCATCCCACGCCCGTCACGCGACTGGCTGGAAAAGGAAGTTTGCCGGTGCTACAACGTTCTGCCGGAGAGCTTATTGGTGAATGCGTCCCATACGCATTGCGGTCCTGTTATCAGAGAAAGCAGGGATTCTATCTATGGGTACTCCTTCTATGGCTTATCACCGGAGCAGATTCAACAGAGCCAGCAGTACACGGACTCGCTGGAGCAAAAACTGCTGCAACTGGTGGGTGAGGCGATAGACAACTTGGCTCCAGCACGGCTATCATATTCACACGCTCGGGCCGGCTTTGCCATGAACCGGCGATTCAAATCCGAACAAGGCTATCAAATCAGTCCTGAGCCAGATGGCCCTGTCGACCACGATGTTCCCGTTCTGCGGGTGGATAGCCCGGACGGCAAATTGCAAGCTGTCGTCTTCGGATATGCCTGCCATAATACTACGCTTAGTTTCTACGAATTCTCTGGTGACTATGCGGGATTCGCCCAGCTTTACCTGGAGGAAGCGCACCCAGGAGCAACTGCCCTATTTGTAGCCGGCTGCGGCGGTGATCAGAATCCGTACCCGCGCGGCACACTGGTCTTGGCTCAGCAGCATGGGCGTGCGCTGGCTAACGGCGTTGAAGCTGCGCTAATCTCGCGAGCCCGACCGGTCCGGGGACCGATTGAGGCAATCTTGGAAACGGTAACGCTGGAGTTTGCCGAACCGCCCAGCCGCGAGCAACTCCAAGAACAAGCAAAGTCCACCAATAAATATGAACGCTGGCATGCGGAAGTGTTATTAAAGGAACTGGAGCAGAAGGGGAAAATCCCAACAACATATCCGTATCTGGTGCAGGTTGTCCAATTCGGCAAAGACCCCTTCGACTCGCTCAGGGCAGGCCTGACGATTATAGCGCTGGCCGGCGAAGTAGTGGTTGACTATTCACTGCGTCTGAAAGCTGAACTGGCCGGGCCGCCCCTCTGGGTGGCCGGTTACTCGAATGACGTTTTCGGCTACGTGCCTTCGCTTCGCGTCTTGCAGGAAGGTGGCTATGAAGGCGGCGGCGCAATGCTATACACCGACCTGCCAGGCCCGTTTGCATCTTCGGTGGAGAAGCGGATCATGGATAAAGTGCACGAGTTAGTCAACAAGGTGCGGGCAGCAAAGAGCAACCGAAGTTAAGAAGATTTTGGTTGCATACCGGCTGCTACGAGTTATAATCAAAACGGTTCAAGAATGTGTGAGATAAAATGCAGTCGATTGTAGATGAGAGGAGTCAGCAATGGATAAGAACAATTTAACCAGACGACAATTTATGGCCGCGGCATCAGTAAGTTCACTCGCTGCAGTTGCATCAAGGACAATTCCCGCCTACGGCAATGTAAGCAAAAAAGCAAGCAAACTGGCAATTCTCAGCGGTCAGCCGGTCAGAGCCAAACCCTGGCCTTCCTGGCCGGTCTGGGATGAGTCGGCCAACGAGGAAATTCTGTCGGTATTACGCAGTGGAATTTGGTGTAGGCTTGGGGGGACAAAGGTTTCAGAATTTGAAAAAAAGTACGCCGAATTGATGGGAGCGAAGCGCTGTCTGGCTACGGCCAGTGGGACCACGGCTCTGCTGGTTGCTCTGCACGTCCTGGGCGTCGATGCCGGAGACGAGGTCATTGTCTCCCCTTACACATTTATTGCCACGTATAATGTGGTTTTCATTACCAAAGCCTTGCCGGTTTTTGCCGATACGGACCCCGAAACATTCCAGATAAATCCGGACAAAATAGAGGAACGAATCAACGAAAGAACAAAAGCGATTCTGCCGGTCCACATTCTGGGACTGCCTGCCAACATGGACAAAATCAACGCCATTGCGAAGAAGCACAACCTGGTCGTGATAGAAGACGCCTGCCAGGCATGGATGGCGGAGTGGAAGGGCAAAAAGTGCGGCACGTTGGGAGACCTGGGCTGCTTCAGCTTCCAGAACACCAAACATCTGCCGGCCGGCGAAGGTGGCGCCGTGGTGGGAGACGATGAGGAAATTATGGATCGATGTCACTCTTTCCACAATTGTGGCAGACCGTACGGAAGCGTAAAAACAACCGGTGGCTACCCCATCCGAGGAAGTAACCGGCGAATGCAGGAATTCCAGGCGGTTATATTGATGTCTCAGATGAAGCGCCTGGAGAAAGATACGCAACTGCGCAATGAGAACGCCCAGTATCTGACCTCGAAAATCAAAGACATTCCCGGGATAATCCCGCACAAATTATATCCGCAGGTAACCAGAGCGGCGTATCATCTGTATCCGTTCCGGTACAAAAAAGAACACTTCAATAATGTTCCCAGGCAGAAATTTCTCTCGGCTCTAAGTGCGGAAGGCGTTCCTTGCTCCGGAGGATACGGACCTCAATATAGAGATGGTATAATTGAAGAAGCCCTGAACTCCAGGGGCTACAACAGACTTTTTCCCAAACAGAGACTGGCCCAATATCGTGAAGAGCTCCACTTTCCCGATAACGACCAGCTCTGTGAGGAAGCAGTGTGGTTCACTCAAAACCTTCTGCTCGGAACTAAAAGGGATATGGATGATATAGCCGACGCGATCCTGAAAATCTATGAGAACCGAGACAAACTGGCATAGATTTTGAAATTCAAAATTCAAAAAGTAAAAATCAAAATTGTGGAAGGCCAGCAAGCCGGCCCGACTTCCTTAATTTTGCATTTTTTACGCAGCCAGGTGCCCTGATTTCTCGCCCCCCGATCGCCCGATCTCCTGCTGCCTGTCGTAGGCCTTTCATATTGTAGGCAAGAGCAATCACATTATGGCTCTGGCTTTAGCTGGCTAATGATGTCCAATGCTTGCTTTATCATAATCTTGCCTTGTCCTTTGGGCAAAATGACATATCTTACCGCGCAGAAGTAACGTTTATGATGGCAAATGGGAAATCCCGGATTAAGCAACTTAAGAGACTATCACAGCAACGCAGCAGAAAGAGCGGGATTATGAAACAACGAAAAGGCTTTATCCGCCAGACGTATGGCGGATTAACGTTAATAGAACTCTTGACTGTTATCGCGATCATTGTCCTTTTAGTTTCGATATTACTACCCTCGCTGCAGGCCGTTAAGCGACAAGCGAATTCGGCTGCCTGCCGGTCGAACCTCCGGCAATGGGTGCTCTTTTTTTCCATGTACACTCAAGACAACCATGACAGGTTCTTCATAGACCTGCCCAATACAGACTGGCGATTTTGGGGCCGGTCGATGCAGTCCTATTACCAGGACAGCAATGATATATGTTTTTGCCCAATGGCCCCAGTGCTTGTTAACCCGACAGGCAGTTCGGGCGCCTCTATAGTAGGCGGCAAGTTCCTGGCCTGGGGCAAGCTGCCCGAAGATCCCGAACTTTACAGCAGCTACGGCGTGAACTATTGGATTTGCGATAACAGGTGTCCGTGCTCTACGTGCTGGCATCAGAATTGCTGGAAGACCATATTTGTTAAAAACGCCGGCAATATCCCGGTGTTTTTGGATAGCCTGTTGCCGGCCAGCCTGCCTGACAGCCAGGATGGGCCGCCCCCTTATGAGGATGCGCACGCAGGCCTCTCTGGGAAATGCTGGATGTCACACTTCTGCATCGATCGGCATGAAGGATATGTCAACGGCATTTTTATGGATTGGTCCGTCAGAAAGATCGGCCTTAAGGAGTTGTGGACTTTGAAATGGCATCGCGATTTCAACACTGCCGGCTTATGGACTACAGCCGGCGGCGTCAAACCCCAAGACTGGCCGAAGTGGATGATAAGATTCAGGGACTATTGAAGACAATGCAGCATGAAGGGTACGGGTTATATAGCAGCAGATAGCAGAAGCGCGACTAAGATTTTTTCTTGTTCTTAAAAGTACAGGACAGACCAGCGGTTCCACCGAGTCGATTGAACAAGCAAGACCGCGCCGGAATCTCACGGGATAAATCCAGGATTTTCCTTTACGGCCAAGTCATTTCTGGGTATAATATGGCCGCAAATAATGGATTAGAAGCGAAATAGTATGAAGAAGACAGAAAACAGGAGACAGAGGCTTGCCCGCCATCAGTGTGGCGGGACAGAGGACAGAAGACGTGGGGGCCCGGCTTGCAGATGCCGAAAGAGCATGTTTTGACGCATCTGTTGGAGAAACCCATGCGAGATAAGAAAGGACCTGAATGAAAGATAGAAATAAGTAGTCCATCCGTGGATTTCATTCCGGGATTTTGATTTAAGGAAAAAGACAATGGCGAAACCCTATATGCTCATTACCCCCGAGCCACAATTAAAGCTTGAAACTCAATTGGGCGATTATAATTTTGGACATGGTCTATCAATTAGACCCTTAGATTCAAAGACGCGCCGCCGCCTCTTGGACATAGCGAAAGAGAAGCAATGTTCTGACGATTGCCTTCGTCTTCTGTTGGAATCTGAGTTGATCTTCTGCGCACAAATACCCTCTCGTAGTACCAAAGCAGACGGTTCTTTACTTGTATCCTTCATATATAGACCGATTGCTGAAGAAATTCTCAAGAGGATATTTCGTTGCATGCTTCTATTTCAGTGGGTCCCCGCTCCGCTTTTTTTGTACTGCTGGTTTCATGTTTCCGGGACTCCTGACGACATGGATTTGGATACTCTCAAGATGCTCGATGCGGAGTGGGAGTATATCGATCAGTTCACAAACATAGACTGGCGTTCTGGCCAGAACGAGGCAGAAGATATAACCCCGGGAATGAAAGCTCTACAGCGATATTGGGATAAATTCTCATTACTCTGTCAAATTGACCAGCTAAACGACATATTAATAGATACGAATATTGAAAAGAAGTGCCTCCAGTATGCACATGAACATGTAGTAGGGAAAATCGAAGAATTGATGAAGGCCAGGTTTGGTCCGGACACGGTCATTTCCGAAAGTGAGAATGAAACAAATGTTAAAAGTGGAGACAATGCTACCGACCTTCCAATACTTCCAACAGCAAGCGATGAGATGCAGAGGGCATGGCATTTGGTTGGCCTTAGTAGGGCTTATTCAAATGAATTGAACAAGTTATCGCAGGAACTTAATGTTCATGTTCTTGACAAAAGACTCGACCGCGCTTTTCAGTTTTTCACGGAAGCTTTTAGAATACTCCAGCCGCATCAATTCATCGCTTTTTGTACCTGTTTAGAATCACTTTTCTGTACCAGCACTACTGAGATAGCGTTTCAAATTGCCTCAAGAATAGCCTGGTTCCTTAGTCGTTATGAATATGAAAAAAGGGCCGAATTATTTGCTATGGCTAAGCGTTTGTATGATCTACGCTCAAAAATCGTGCACGGAGTAAAATATAATTACACCGAAATTGATGATTCTGCAGGTCAATTGACGGCTATGCTAAGAATAGCGTTTGAGAAAATAATAGCTGATGATTACACGTTTCGCATTTTTCGTGACGAGCATCAAAAAATATCTAGTAAGAGGTACTTAGAAGACCTAAATCTTGGAAAACCTATTGATGCCTGTGGAACTGATTAGGAGGTAGGGTGCGATGAATCGCACCAATTATCTAAGCCGTGTCCATCAGCGTTCACCCCGTGAGATAGGCGTAGCCGGTATCTGGTCGGGTAAGTCCGCGCTAATCAGTCTCGGATACGATACCTGATTTTTTTCAAAGCTTGATTCAGCCGAAAGAATGTGGTAAAATTAACATAGAAAGGCTATGGATATCCTTGTTCGAATAAAGCGTCTGGTCGTCTCGCGACGTGTCCTTTTCACCGAGAAGGCCGAGATCGAGATGGCCAGGGACGCGCTGACGCCGGAACTGGTGTACGAGGCGATTCTGAACGCACCGGCGATATTCAAAGTTCTGCGCTCTCGCAGTCCAATAGGAGGAAAGACTGAGAGGCTCTACGTCATCAAGGGATTGACCTTTGACGGCGTTGCGGTCTACACCAAAGGTAAGATACTGAGGAAAGAAGGAATTGACTTTTTCTATGTCCTCATCTCATCAAAAAAAAGCACTGACATCTGAGGTATTGCCTTGCCCAGAGTGTGGAAAGATGCGGATGACTCGCGTCGTGGAAACCTGCCGGCTTGCGGACGGGCTGACGGTCAAGAATCTGGCACACTACAAGTGTCGCTCTTGTGGCTCGCGTTTCTTCGACGATGACGGGATGCATCGGATTCAGACTGCACGCGCTTCGCACGCCTCGTTGGCACAATCTCGCTAATTGCTTTGCGGCAAGATCGTGTGGGAATATGGAGACGGTGCGAAGTATCGCACCCTACGTGTTAAGTCCTGTGTGCCTTTGCCACTATTCTGCGTTAATCTGTGTGTCTAATTGAGGATTTTCCTTTACGGCCAAGTCATTTTCCGATATAATATGCCCGTAAGTAAGGAAATAGTTCATTGTTCATAGTTTATTGTTCGTAGAGTCAATCAGAAAGGATGGATGGCATAGAGCGGAGATCAGCGGATCAGAAGATCAGGATGCCGGGGATCAGCAGATTAGAGAATCAGGAAGGAACAGGGTTCGAAAAAGATGAGTCGATGTGAAAATGGATAAACCGACAAACCACATAATGCATTCACAAAATCCGCGAAATCTGTGAAATCTGTGGTTAATGGCAATGAGAAGACGGTCAATTTTGAAAGTTTTTTTGCAAAACAAAGCCAATTTGCGAAAAAGTCAAATGAGTGTAAACCGAATTGTTAGAAGGCTTTATGAGAGAAATATCGAATTGGACACTTGGTGAAAACAAACCCAAACAAAGCCAATTTGTGTCTTTGACCGCGGAGAACGCTGAGTACGCAGAGAAGAACAATATTTGTGTAAGTGATTGTCCAATAGAGAAATACGCTCTCTATCCTATTTCTCCGTGTTCTTTGCGAACTCGGCGGTTAATGAAAAACAAACCCAAACAAAGCCAATTTGTGCTTTTGACCGCGGAGAACGCCGATCTCGCAGAGCTGTTGTCGTCTAAAGACCTTTGTCAGTGTAACTGGATAAAGCACAATTATTTGCCCATGGCAGTTTTTCCGCTAACATCGAGCACAGCGCGAGATTACAATGAAATGCTGTGCCTAATGTCATGTTTGCAAAGAACCTCAAATGAAAGGGTGTGAAAATGGGCAAGAACGATTTGACCAGGCGACAATTCATAGCTGCGGCATCGGCGGGTTCTCTGGCCGCCGTCGCCTCAAGGACCATTCCTGCATACGGAAACATAACGAAGAAAGCAAGTAAGCTGGCAATCCTGGGCGGTGAACCGGTCAGAAAGAACAAGAGCTGGCCGAGCTGGCCATACTGGGACCAAGAGGTCATAGACTCGGTAGTGAAGACCACAAAGAGCAGGATATGGTGTAGGATCCAGTCCGCGTCGGGCACTGTGCCTACATTTGAAAAGAAGTTTGCCGAACTGATAGGGACTAAGTTCTGCGTGGCCACAGGCTCCGGAACCCAGGCATTGCACACTTGTGTTGAAGCCCTTGGAATTGGCCCCGGCGACGAAGTCATCACCTCACCTTATACCGATCCTGGCACCATCGCTTCCATTTTGTCGGCCAGGGCACTGCCTGTTCTGGCTGATTTGGATCGGCAATCTTATCAACTCGACCCCTGCGACGTGGAAAGGAGAATTACCGAAAACACCAAAGCGATTATGCCCGTGCACATGATGGGACAGCCCTGCCACATGGAAAGAATCATGACGATTGCCAAAAAGCATAATCTGAGGGTGATCGAAGATGCAGCTCAGGCGCACCTGGCAGAATATCAAGGCAAAAAGTTGGGAACCATCGGCGATCTGGGGTGTTTTAGCTTTCAGGCCAGTAAGACTATTGCCTGCGGCGAAGGCGGCGGCATTATTGGGGACGATGAAGAGCTGATGGACAAGTGTTATACGGTTCATAACCACGGCACATCGCGCCGAGGACGCACCGAAGTGGCTGGGCCGAAATATCGGATGAATGAGTTTGAAGCAGCGGTTCTACTTGGTCAGTTGTCCGGTGTGAAAGAACGTTTCGCCCGCCGCAACGAGAACGCTGCCTATCTGACCTCCAGGCTCAAAGATGTTCCGGGCATCGTGCCGCAAAGACTGTACGAGGGCACGGCGAGTGGCTCCTTTTACATCTATGCGATGACCTATCGAAAAGAACACTTTAACGATGCGGACCGCAGCAAGTTTCTCAAGGCCATGCGTGCAGAAGGTGTCAGTCTCGATGGATATATCGGGCAAGGATTACACAGGGAACCATGGGTAGAGCACATATTGAATTCGAAGGTTTATCAGAAAATGTTCTCCAAAGAGAGGCTGGAAAGATACCGCCGGGAGAATCAATGTCCCAATTGTGATGCGGTTTGTCAGGAGATGGTGATGATTTGGGCTTCGGGCCCTCTGCTCGGAACGAAGGACGATATGGACGACATAGCCGACGCCATGCTAAAAGTCTACGAGAACAGAGACAAACTGAATTCGATATAAGGTGATAGCAATGCAACGCAAATCTATTCATTGGATATCGCAGCAAACGCGGCGGACGTTCCTCAAATCGACCTGTGCAGTCGCCGCTGGTTTGTCGTTGGCAGGACGGATTTCCGAGCCGGTGTATGCCGGGGCCTTAGGGCTGGTATCTCCGGCCGGCCCACGGAAGTTGATCGCCCAAACCTACAACTCCGGCTTTGAGCTGGCCCACGATACCTATAATGGTCTTTCCGACGCCAGCGATGGAAAGATCTATTACGTGCTGAGCACCGAATCTTATGACGTGAGCGCGCAGATGTACGTCTTTGATCCTGCCACGCGTCAGATCAAGCACCTCGGCGACATCACCGAAGCCTGCGGCGAGAAAGGCCAGAAAACTATCGTCCAAGGTAAGAGCCATGTACGATTTGTGGAGTGCCAGGGCAAACTATATTTTGCCACGCACATCGGCTACTACAGCATCATTGATGGCATGGAGAAGATGGGCGTGCCGCCGCCAGGCTGGAAACCATATCCGGGCGGTCATCTGCTGGCCTACGATATGGCCAGCGGCAAATTCGAGGACCTGGGTATCGCGCCGCATCGGGAGGGAGTCCTGACTATGAACATGGATACTCAGCGCGGCCGCATCTACGGCCTGACCTGGCCTACAGGATACTTCTTCCGTTACGACCTGGCTAAAAGAGAAATGAAGAATCTCGGCCCGACATCAGAGCAGGGCGAGAACGGTAAAGGGCCCACATACCGTACGATCTGCCGGGCAATTGCCGTCGACCCCGGTGACGGCTCAGCCTACTTTACCGTGTCCACCGGCGCGATCCTGCGCTACCGCTACGATCGCGACGCCATCGAGACCGCGGAAGGGGATGATCTGAAGAAGGACTACTTTGGGCTGTACGACCCCACCTCTGCCGGCCACATGGGCTACAACTGGCGACAGGTAGTCTGGTATCCGGCGGAGAAAATGATCTACGGCGTGCACGGCAACTCGGGATACTTGTTCCGCTTTGATCCCCGAGCGTGTCGCGTTGAGGTACTTCAGCGGATTACTTCGGAGCCTTCGCAGCGAAGCGGGATGTTCGACCAGTTCAGCTACGGATATCTGGGCTTTGCCCTTGGCCCCGACCAGCGGACGTTGTACTACCTCACGGGCGGGCCGATCTACGTCCAGGGCAAGCGTGTCAAAGGCAAAGCCACAACTGCCATGGGCGAGGCCAAGGGCCTGGAGAACCTGCACCTGATTACCTACGACATCCCCACCGGCAAGTACGCTGACCACGGAGCTATCTTTTTCCAGAATGGGGATCGCCCAGCGTATGTGAACTCAATCGCCGTTGGCAAGGATGGCACCGTGTATGCTTTGTCACGGGTTACTCAGGGCGGAAAAACCCGAACCGATTTGATAAGCATCCCGCCGGTCTTGTAGCATACTTTAGTGAACCCTGATGGCACGCTGGATACGGATGGGTGGAGTAAGGATTTGGCCTTCGGCGGGCGATTCATGGATTTTATGTACTACCTCCATACCTTTGACCACGCGGCCAAAAGCGGCGAAACCCTGGCCGTCAGGATGCCGCTTGCCGCCGAAGTCTAACTCTGGCTGCTCGCCGATACAAATAAAGAATTGGTGTGTGGCTGTGTCAGGACCCGACCGCGCCATAGAAATCGTGCCATCAAGATGGCGCAGACCAGTATCGCGCGTATGCTCAATAACGATAGGCGGAAAGACATCCTTCTCCTTTGCCGGGTCTGCCTGTGCCTGGATGACTGCAATCTTTACTGAGTCGTCAGGTTGATTTGATACAGTGACGGTACGAAAAAACATGCCGTCACTATAGAAGCCTTCAAGGACATAGCGTAGAAAGTTCTCTGTCGTGACCGGTGCGTACTTTGCATCGAGCTCAACCTCGATATCGCCGATTGCGGTCTGGATGAGTACACGAGGCTTGTCGGTAAGAGGCTCTTGTCGCCATCGAAACCGAGGCGCCTTTGCTGGGTCCCAGCCGATAAGATGGGCACGTCCAATCTCGTCGCGCTCGATGGGCTTTTTGTAGCGCCATAGGCCATCGCCCAAGACTTCCGCACAGAGCTTTGCCAGTCCGGGGTCGTATTGCTTCAGCTCTGCACGGGTGTTGACGTGACAATGTAAGGCGTCATTTTCACGGTTATTGTCGAACCAGCATTGCACGCCTTCCGCCCAATACTCACCCCGGCTGACGATAGCATACGTGCCTTGCCAGAGGTTCTGGTTCTTAGCGTTCTCGAATGCAGCCTTCAGCCTCTGGTCGAATGTTGGGTCCACCACTGGTAAGCCCGTTGCGTGCATAGCGTGTGCAAACTCGTGGATAAGGATGTTTTCCGTGGAGTAGGGGTCGCCAGGAAAGCACAACAGGTTCTCTTCCGCACAACTCACAGCCGGCGCTTTGGGTGTAGCGCCCAGGCCGCGAGCACGGCGATCCCAATACACTTTGGGCTTGAGATGACTGTGCTCGGGTACGTCAGTGGTGAACTCGTTCCAAGCCATAACGACGATGCGGACGCGACGGTCGGCCATAGCACGCAGGATATCGTCGCGATCTGAAAGCATGTGCTGGACAATCCAGGCCGCCTCTCGCAAGGCAAAGTCGGAGACGTTTGCGGAGCCCACTACAGGCAGCCCGCCGACATCGAGGTACTTCTGGTAGAATGGCGATAGGTCCAGTTTGCTGCGGACCGCTTCAGGAACAGGAGTAACGGCATCCAACCGCGGGTTGGCCGGAAGCGCCTTCGCTTCGCTGGCACGGGTGCAATCACCTGCAATGCCATAAATAATAGTAAGAACGATAAACACAGTACAGAATCGCGCAGTCTGCCTCAGCTTGACTGATTCCTGCTTCCGCAGGAATGACGTCACCCCCGCGCAAGCGGGGCTTGCCGAAGTCTGGTGGGTTAGCATCTTCATGATATTTTCTCGAAAGAGCGCACGAATTACAAACGTTTCACATTGACCTGTATGATGAATTCCGATATTCTACACAGCAAGACTTTTCTATTTAGCCGACAGACGTACAGCTATCCTCAATCTATTTAGTGTATTATATAATCGATAACAGGCTGATTTTCGATTTAAGATTTTCGATTTAAGATTGTCAATTGGAAATCGGCAATCGTAAATCCTCGGCTGCGCCCTCCGTGGCTCAGGCCGTCCACAGATTGACAATTGCAGTGTAGCAGTGCCAATCGGTCAGGGAGAAAGACAGATGCTAATTGTTGCAAAGCATTTATCGCTTATTGCGATTTTGACGGTGGCCATCCCGATCTTATTGGGACTGCCGGGCTGCAGGGACAAAGAAGAAGGACCGGCCAGCGAAAAAAAAGAGCTGGTTCTGCTGTGCGGTAGTTCATTTCCTCAGCCGACAGAGCAACTGTGCTCAGAGTTCACAGCAAAGACAGGCATAGAGATAGCCACCACGGTAGCCGGCAGTGAGGATTTTTTGCCCCTTATCAAAGTGGGCCGAAAAGGAGACATCCTTGTCACCCACGATCCGTATCTTGATTATGTCGCTGACGCCAATGCCCTGGGTGACCACATTGCGGTGGGTTTTGTAGCTCCTGTGCTGGCGGTACAAAAAGGCAATCCCAAAGGCCTAACACGTATTGAAGACCTGGCCCGGCCTGGCTTGAAAGTAGCTCTGAGCGATCCGCAATACTCTACCTGCGGCCAGATGGTTTTTGCCCTTCTGGAAAAGAAGGGCATAAAAGACGCGGTAATGAAGAACGTTGAAAACCGCCTGACTAAAGGGCACAGCACACTCGGGACTTTTCTCAAGACTGGCGCAGTTGACGCAGTCATTATGTGGAACGGTGTCGCCTACACGTTCAGTGATAGCGTGGAAATTGTGCCCACACCCTATGAATATGATAAGGAGATTCGGGTGCACATCATCGGATTGAGCTACTCCAAAGAGCCGGAACTGCTCAAGCAGTTTATCGAATTTGCCCGAAAAAGAGGCCCAGAGATTTTCACCGAGCATGGTTACACGAAATAGAATTAAAATTTTCAATTTTCGATTTTCGATTTTCGATTTCTGTCTTAAAATCGCCAATCGTCAATCGCAAATCGGAAATCTTCACTTTAGGTTTTGCTGCGGTTTCGCAGCGGCAGGCGTGATTCTCGCGTACGCGGGGATTGCCGGCTGTAATAGAACAGAACCTGGAAATTCGCCTTCACAGACCAGAGAACTGCTGCTTTATTGCGGTGCGGGAATCCGCCCACCAGTGGATGAACTGGTTGAGAGCTTTAGAAAAGAATACGGAGTGCAAATCGTTATAGATTATGCCGGCAGCGAGGTGCTCCTATCTAAAATAAAGCTGACACGGCGGGGCGATCTCTATATGCCGGGCGACAAATACTATGTTGAGCAGGCCGCCACCGAGGGGATGATCCTTTCGCAGTTTTATGTCTGTTACCTTGTGCCCACTGTTCTGGTGCAAAAGGGTAATCCCCAAAATATCCGCACCTTGCAGGACCTGCTCAGAGCAGGGCTGAAGTTAGGTCTGGGTGACCCGAATGCTTGTGCCATAGGCAGAGTAAGCCAGCAAATCCTTGCCAAGAACAACATCGCCTGGCAAGACGTAGAGAAAAACCTTGCCTTTCAGTCCCTCACCGTGAACGAACTGGGGATGCAAATTCAGGCAAGGTCACTGGACGCGGTCATTGTGTGGGACGCAATAGCGCAATACTATAGCGAATACGGTGATCAGATACCGATTGCTCCGGAGAAAAACGTGATTTCCACGGTAGATATAGGCATACTAACCTTCGCTAAACAGAAAGAACTGGCGGAGAAGTTTGTAAATTTTGTTGGCTCTGAGCGCGGCCGCGACATCTTCAGAAAACACGGTTACAATGTTGAGCCGCCCAGGTGAGCAAAGTGGTTTTGGTACACAGTTAGCGCTGTGAGGTCGCTTGAGCGGACGTTTTTGAAAAGAGCTTAGAAAATGCAGAGAATACAAGCGATGTGCAAAACAGAAGACAGAAGTCAGAAGACAGAAGTCAGAAGTCTGTCATCTGTCTTCTGTTGTCTGTCATCTTTCGTACTTCTGATGGGGTGTGCAACGGTCAGAAAAGGCCCTGGAAAGCTTTATATCGTTGGTATGGGTACGGCTCCAGACCTCATCACAGTGCGCGGCATCGAAGCCATTAAAAGCGCAGACATCGTTCTTGTCCACGACCCTCAAGGGCTTAAGGATTGGCAAGGCTTCATAGGTAACAAAGAGGCATGGGTCTTTCCGCGTTTCAACTTGCTATTCTTCGGCATCGACCCTAACACGGTGCAAGACCCTTCCGAGAAAGCACTGGCCGAAAGGCTTGCCAGAGCCCGTTATGAGATCGTCAATCGAATACGCTGCGCCATCGAAAAGGGTAATACCGTGGCAATCCTGGAGGGCGGCGATCCCATGATGTACGGTGAGACATTCTATCTGGAAATGCTGCCGAAAGACCTTCCTTCCGAGATAGTGCCCGGAGTGGGGGCGTTTCAGGCTGCAAGTGCCGCAGTAAAAATGAGTCCGCCTTATGGCTGGGACACAAACGCCGTAATCCTTACAATGGCCGACTGGCCGGGCCGAGTCGATACCAATGAAAAACTTATGGAAACCGGCACCAGCATGGTTTTCTACACAATGCATCTGGACTACCCGAAGCTCTTGGCGGAACTGAAACGACACTATCCTGAAAACACACCTGTGGCCATTGTTTGCTACGCAGGCGACCGGAACCGCCAGAAAGTAATAACAAGCACGGTAGGAAGTTTTTTGGATGAGGTAAATCTCAAGAACATTCCCGTAGACAAACACATGCTGCTTGTGGGCAAGTTTCTTACGGTGGGCCAGGCAAGAAAGGATGGATTAGTCAGCGCCCGGAAATTCATTGAAATGATGCGTTATGAAAATCGACAACCTCAGTGAAAATTCGAAATTCGAAATTCGAAATTCGAAATTCCCGGCCAAAGACCGGCAGACAGGTCAAAATGTTGCCGGTGGGTTTACTCTGGTCGAGCTGCTGGTGGTGATCTCCATAATGGGGTTTGTCCTGTCGATTTTGCTTCCCTGCCTGTCCCGCACGCGGGCAATGACGAAGGAGGTGGTGTGCGCGGCGAATCTGCGAACTTGGGGGCAGGCGTTTCATCTTTACGCCAATGATTACGATGGCACTCTACCACACACAGATGACCGTACCCGCAACCGTCCGCCGGACGTTTATGACCCAGCTCATCCTGAGCACGAGTGCTGCTACATCGACCTATTGCCGCCATTGATGGGCAGACGTCCATGGCGAGACTTTCCTAACGGGTCCAAGCCAGTCAACGATATCTGGCAATGTCCGCAGGCCAAGCCGCTGCCGGACTCGGCCTACAGCCCCAGCTATCAACCTTCTGTGCAGGGCTATCACAGTTATGCCATGAACTCGTACTTAGAGCACGATTTTGAGTTTGGCAGTTATAAACGGTACCCCAGTTTCCTCAAATTGTCTTTGTGCCGGGCGCCATCACAAACTATTCTGATGTTCGAGCAGACGCTTGACCCAGGACAAGGATATGGCCAACAAGGAGGCCATTCAATGGCCGGTCGATACACCGCCGAAGATGCCCGCGCACTGGCCGAGCGGCACGCCCATATTCGGGGTGGACTCGGCGGCAATGTCATCATGCTCGACGGCCACAAACAGTGGAGGAACGATTTGTGGGATGAAGCGCTGGGTAATCCCCGGATACCTTTAGAAAACGATCTAACCTGGTTCCCATATTAACTGACGAAAGGAGAAGGTGATTTATGAGCATACGTTTTTTAAATCTGGTTGTGGTGAGCGGTTTTGCTGGGCTGTTTATGCAGGCTGCGCCGTTGAAAGCTGCCAGCGTCAAAACATTCGCCATAGATGCGGACACGTATATAGACAGTCGTGATCCGACAAACAACTATGGTGTTGCTACGACGGCCAAAGTTGTGGTCAACGGTAAGGACAGGTCGCTGGCGCGAGTTCTTTTCCGACTGCCTGACAGTATCTGGTCAATTTCCGAGGATCAATTGATCTGGTGCAAGGTTTGGTTCTATGTCTGGATGGATCGAACCGCAGACCGGACCGTGACACTATATCCCCTGATCAGGGGATTTGTGGAGGGTACAGGCGATGGGACAGCCTCTGATGACGGCGCGACCTGGCAGACCTATGATGGTGCTAATTCATGGACCTGTACGGGGGGCGACTACGACTCCAAAGCCTTCGTTCATGCAGATAAGTCAACGAATTGGTTTAGTTGGGACATTACCCCTTTATGGGACAGCACAAATCTGCGTTCATTCGGAGCGATGCTCAAGATGGATGACGAGTCGGATCCAGGTTACCCGAACATGCCTCGCGCACCGTTCACCAGCAGTGACGGCCCAACCAGCGAACGCCCTTACGTCGAAGTTATGTATGCTGATTGGCTCAGGGCCGACATAAACGCTGACGGTGTTGTGGACTTGGTTGATTTTGCCATCTTGGCATCAAACTGGTTGCGCAGCGACCCTACCGTTGACGCTGATATCGCACCTCTGGGGGGTGACGTTATCGTTGACGCTATAGATTTAGCTGAATTAGCCTCACACTGGCTGGAATCCGAGGGTAGCGATGGTTTATGATAGGTATCGGAGAAAGATTTCAAATGAAAAATTTCGTGTACACTCCTGTAAGAGGCTGGCGCGATCGCGTTTTCGCTGCGGCGACGTTTTTCTTCGTAGCTGCTTTCGTGGCGTTTGTACTGATACTGATTGTTACAGATATCTTCTACATTAATAGGGGCGCGGTCACGACGGTTCTAACTTCAAGATTTATCCGTCATGCTCTTTGGATGAGCATCTGGACGAGCTTTGCCACGACTGTCATAGCTCTACTTTTTGCCGTACCTATGGGATATGCTCTTAGCCGGTTTCGATTTCCTGGCCGCGTCTTAGCCGATACCATCGTGGACTTACCCATTGTGTTTCCTCCTCTGGTTGCCGGTCTTACACTGCTTGTATTTTTCTCGCAAACGAATCTGGGCCGATGGATACAAGAAGACCTGGGTCTTGAGTTTGTTTTTCAGCCCAAGGGTATCGTGCTGTGTCAGTTTCTGGTTGCTGCCAGTCTGGCCATACGTTCCAGCAGGACTGCCTTTGACAGTGTGGACCGACGTCACGAGGATGTGGCGCTCACTTTGGGTTGCACCCGGTGGGGAAGTTTCTACCGGGTTTGCCTGCCGCTGGCACGGAACGGAATTGTTGCCGGCGGCATCTTGACTTGGGCAAGGGCATTTGGTCTTTTCGGCCCGTTGATGATCTTTGTCGGGTCTTTTCGCGGACGGACAGAAGTCCTAAGTACTACCGTCTTTCTTGAACAATCGGTCGGCAATCTTGAGGTAGCTTTGGCAGTTGCTTTGCTGCTTATCTTCATGGCCTTGATTGCCATAACTATCATTCGTCTTCTTGGCGGTTCTGCCAGACTATGATTCGCACAGAACAGCTTTGTTTTCGGATTGGCACATTTGCGTTGCAGCACGCCAGTATCGAGGTCGCAGCCGGGCAGTATTTTGTTCTTTTGGGGCCGCCGGGCTCGGGCAAAACCATCTTTCTGGAGTGTCTGTGCGGTCTTAAAAGGATCGATTCGGGAAAGATAATCATTGACAGCCGTGATGTCACGCACCTTGAACCTCGCGCGCGAAACATCGGTTACGTGCCTCAGGATTACGCCCTTTTTCCCCACCTTTCAGTCGAGCAAAATATCGCATTTGGTTTATTTGCTCGCCACTACCACCGAAAAGAAGTCATCGCCAGAGTGGCTAAAATCGCAGACTTACTTGAGATTAGGCATCTGATGCCCCGCAGGATTGACGGCCTCAGTGGCGGAGAGAAGCAGCGAGTCGCGCTGGCAAGGGCTCTGGTCTTGCGTCCGAAGGTCTTGCTGCTGGATGAGCCAGTTTGTGCCCTGGATGAGGTGACCCGACAGGATGTCTGTGCTCAATTGTTGCGGATTCAACGCCAGCTTGGTCTGACCACTATCCACGTCAGCCACAACCTGGAAGAGGCATTTTCTGTGGCTGACCGCGCTGCCATACTATACCAGGGCATTGTGCAGCAGATCGGCTATCTGGATGAATTGCTGCGCAGGCCAAAGACCGAGTTTGTGGCTCGTTTTATGCGGTGTGAAAACATCTACACCGGCCAGATGCTAAGCACAAGCACAAATTGTTCAATTGCCCGAATAAATGGCGGTATTGGGGTGCAGGTGCCAGGCCAACACCATGGTGAGGTTAAGTTTGTGATCAGGCCGGAAGACGTACTGGTTTTTCCCCACAGGGGCCATAACTGCAAGGGTGAAAACGAATTTGCCGTTAATCTGGTTCGTTGGCGTGACTGTGGCAGTTACATCAGAGTGGAATTAGACGGTCCACTCAATGTGGTCGCACATGTAACTGGTGCAACGTTTGCTACGCTAAAAGCTGATGGCGGCGAGAGCGTAAATATTGCCCTACCAGCCAGCAGTATTCATGTGCTCGAACAATAGTCTTACCCAACGGCGGATGATTTGGTAAATTGGTGGATGTTATATCGAAAAAATAGGTTACTTGTCAGGAGTAAGTTATGAACGAGCGTAAAGAAAAGGACAAATCTAAACACACAGACATTTCCAGGCGTGACTTTATGGGCAGAGCAGTTACGGCGGCGGTATTTACTGTGGCACCTGGCAGTATTTTAGGAAGTCGCGGAGCTCCAGCACCGAGTGAGAGGCTCAATATAGCCTGTATCGGTCTCGGAGACCAGGGTACACGTGATATGAAGACGTTTCTGGACAAAGCCGACGTGCGGATTGTCGCCGTCTGTGACGTTGACAGCAACAATCGTGAAAGAGCCAGACAGATTGTCAATGAAAAATATGGTAACCAAAATTGTGTGGCTTATAACGATTTCCGGCAGATGCTCGAAAAACAGAAGAATATCGATGCGGTTTTGGTGGTTACGCCGGACCATATGCACGCCGTAATCTCCGCGGCAGCAATGAAGATGGGCAAGCACGTGTACTGCCAGAAACCACTGACACACACAGTTTACGAAGCTCACAAGCTCGCTGAGTCGGCCCGAGAATGTAAGGTTGCTACCCAACTGGGAACCGTGAATCAGGCATCGGAAGGGTCACGCCTGTTACGGGAATGGATTTGGGATGGAGCGATTGGGCCGGTCCGCCAGGTGCACAACTGGTCTAATAGACCGATCTGGCCTCAAGGTATCGATCGGCCTAAAGAGACTCCTCCTGTGCCATCCACGCTCGACTGGGACCTGTGGCTGGGGCCGGCACCATATCGGCCTTATCATCCAGCTTATCTACCATTGGTCTGGCGTGGCTGGTGGGACTTCGGCACCGGTGCTCTGGGTGACATGGGCTGCTACAGTTTTGATACGATCTTTCGGGTCCTGAAGCTGGGGCATCCAACGAGCGTGGAGGCCAGCGGCTCTGCATTTTCGCCCAAGATGTGGGCTCCGCTGGAGGACAGTAAGGAGACTTACCCCAGAGCGTCAATTATTCATTACAAATTTCCTGCTCGGCAGGATATGCCGCCTGTTACAGTTACCTGGTATGACGGCGGTTTGCTGCCGGAAAAACCTGAAGAGCTGGGGCAGGAAGAACTGGGCAAGGAAGGCCTGTTGTTTGTAGGTGATAAAGGTAAAATCTTGAGCGAGTTTTCCGGCGGCAGTCCCAGGTTGATACCTGAGTCGGCGATGAGAGAGTATAAACAGCCGCCAAAGAGCATCCCCAGGTCAATTGGGCACCATCAAGAGTGGATTGAAGCGTGCAAAGGCGGGAAACCGGCAGGTGCCAACTTCGAATTCTCTGGCCTTGTAACCGAGGCGCTACTACTGGGGAATGTTGCGCTGCGTTTACGCAAGAAGTTGTATTGGGATGGGCCCAGCTTCAGGGTTACAAATGTGCCTGAGGCAAACGAATATCTGCATTTTCAGTACCGCCAGGAATGGAGCTTGTAATTTCCACTGAGCTGCCGACGTAGGACGATAGACCAAACGAGTAGCGCGACCATTTAACGTCTTACAGTTGCGTTACTGGTTCCGCTTGGGTTGCCTTACCACGACCATATGGTTTACAATTTACGGAGTGTTAGCCCCGGACTAATTGCCCCCCACGTTCGAGGGCCGCGCGCGGGATAACGGCAATTAGTGCGGGGTCGGGATTCATCGCTGGTGACACGGTATCGGAAACCCATGATAAACTTGGAAGGAACGTAGGCTATGAAGGCTAATCAAGGCTCTGGTAATTGTGGATTCCGGCCTTCGCAGCCGAAGCGGTTGCTTCGGCGGAGTAGGCTGCTTTTGCGGATAACAGCGTTGATTTTGCTGCTGGCAACAAGCCTAAGGATGTCAACAGCCCAGGCAAAGGAAGAGATGGCAAATGCCGTCGTCTGGGACACGCTATCACCTTTTGTGAATACGGTCGATATCCGAGATAGGGCTAATTGGAAGCCTGTCCCCACCGACCTTCTTACGCTTGAAGCCGACCCATCTGCTGCTTTTTCGGACCCGGGGTACTATGGAAGAGAGTACTCTTTCCAGGGAGACGCAGTAGTAGAGAATGAGCACTTAACCGCCGTGTTCTGGTCAAGACGAGGGAAAGTGGTTATCTACTCCAGGGACCCTCGGCGCGCCGGGGAACCCAAAGCAGATTGCAGCCAGAAGACAGTGGAATTTATTCCTCTTCAATCAAAAAGAGGGCCGGCGAGTATCGCTTGCTGTAGGATATTGCAGAATACGGGTGACGAAGTAGCTTTGGAGGTCTTTTTCTCCGCCGAAGGAACAGGAGAGAATGTGTCTGCCATTTTCTCGTTCAGCCAGAGTGAGATTGTCGAGATTAAACCCGCTGAGAATATGAAGGGGATAAGTCTGCTCAGTGCTATCGAGTACGGCGTAGTACCCAGTTTTATAGGTGATGATCTCATATTTGATCCCGGAGGATATCCTTCGACGGATACGCTCTATATTCCTTCGGAGAATCTCTTTGTGGGATTACTGAAGGGAGAAAATAGTATGTTGGTCATTACCTGGCCGACAGGCAAGCAGCAAATGAGGCTTGTGCTTGATAATGAACAACGCCAGCCCCGCCTCGTCGAATCTATTGACTTTGACAATGACGGCAAGAATATTTATCTGGCCATCTTGGACGCGCCAGGTATCTGGCATAAAGAAGAGTTGAAGGCTTCTTATCTGGAAAAGGATGTAGCTATCAATTGGAAAAGACCCTTTCCTGCAAAATGGATTACCCAATTATATGAAGCAGATGTGAGAACTACCTTTACGTTCAGAGAATCCAAAGGAAAGATCTGGCGAGGTGTAACTGGCGCATATATCTACCCCATCTGGTTTAGCGGCGAGAACGCTTTCTATCATCTTAGTAAGAAGATACCGCCAAAAGGGGAATCTCTCATTTATTTTCTGGAGAGAAAGGGTACTCCCAACCCGATTTGCACCCCTGTCGATATTATCAAGGCGACACTGGGCAGGCAAACATATGATACGATACTTGACCTGCCGGGTCGCAAGCTGCGTACCCACCACAGGCGGGGCAGCGCGGGCATCCGTCGTGCCTGTACCTGCGGCTGCACGGAGGCCATGCAGGTAGTTTTTGAAGCAGGCGAAGAAGTAGAAAAGAAAGAGTATGTCGAGGGCGCTGTAGATGATATGGTCTACTTTGTCACGCGGCACATGGAGAGGATCAACGAATATCAAGATTTTGCCCATGACATGATGGGATTTCTAAGTATGACAAAGAAATCCAACGCTGACTTGACACCATTTCTTGATAGTATGGAGTCGATAGCGAAGGAGATAGTCCAAGGATACAGCAGGCAGAGAGACAATATCAAAAATCTGGAATATACCGATCAGTTAGCTCAGAAGACGAAAGCTCTTACTGCGAAGAAAGACCCAAACAACCTGTCAACCTATTCCGACCTCAGCGAGAAATGGAGAGCAATGGGCGGGGCTCAAGACGACCTTGTAGCACAATCTCACAGGATAACCAGGAAGCTGTTTCAAGAGGCAGGTTATGGCTGCGTAAATGACCCCAAGGCAGTACAAATAGCAGAAGAGATTAGAAGGCGTTGCAAGAAATGCCTTAGAAATCCTGACGGCTACGAGATATGGCCGAATTATTGAAAGTGTTAATGTCAAGGACAACAGTGCAGATCAGAAACGGAGGATTATGAAACATCATACTGTAGCTGTATTTGTCTTGTCTGGGACTTTAGGTGTACTTGTAGGCTGTGACCGCAGCGCTCCAAGCGATGCTCCACGCGAAATAAGGACTAAGTCCGGAATTGTAATGGTTCAGCTTCCAGGTGGCAGGTTCATTATGGGGGATGAAAACGAAGTTGATGCACAACCCCATGAGGTTTATGTAAGCGCATTTTGGATAGATAAGTACCCGGTGACTCAAGAGCAATACCAAAGAGTTATGGGAGAAAATCCTTCCCGCTGGAAGGCAAGTATGAATCCTGTGGAGCAGGTACGTTGGTCCGACGCTGTAAGATACTGTAATGCCCGTTCTCGCCTGGAAGGGCTTCAACCTTGCTATGATTTGAAGACCTGGAAATGCAACTTTCGTGCAGATGGATACAGACTGCCTACTGAAGCAGAATGGGAGTATGCCTGCCGGGCAGGAACCAAAACACCGTACTTCTTTGGGAATAATCCCTCAAAATTGTCAGATTATGCCTGGTTTGAGGAAAACTCTGGCGGACGACCTCGGCCAGTAGGTCAGAAGCTTCCTAATCCATGGGGATTGTACGATGTGTACGGTAACGTCTGGCAGTGGTGCAACGACTTTTACAAAGTGGACTACTATCAGGAAGCTCCCGAGGAAAATCCGAAAGGACCGGAGGCCGGCGACAACAAGGTGGTGCGCGGTGGTGCATGGAAATTCAGCGCCCAGAGCTGTCGCTCTGGTTATCGTTATAATGAAGATCCCGGCTATGCGGATGTCTGCTTTGGATACGACATCTATGGGTTTCGCTGCGTTAGAGGGTTCCCGCCCGGCGGGGGTCAAACGGCTCAGCGGTGAAACAGGCAAATGCCGGAGCTCAAACCGTATACCGTCCAACCGTGAGAGCGTCGCCCACAAAGGAAAAAGGCCACATCGAAATCGTTGAACTCTTGCGCACTGACAGCTTCCTTAATTTTTCATTTTGATCTTTGATTTTTGATTTGTCTCCGGTCTAACCCAGATGGCGGTAAGCAATTTTCCCCACAGCTTTAGCTAACGGCAGTGGCATGTGGCTTGCGATAGACCTGATGATTTTATATTTCAGGTCATTTTGTTCTAAGGACATCGTTCCTTTTATCTGCGGATAGTAAAAATAGGGCAGATCATACATGTTCGCACCCCATCTACTTTTGAAGTCGAGCAGGCCCTTGTTTTCGGGCGGTGTTTTCCCAAAGTCAAAATAATGATATCCTTCCGCGCAGGCCATCTCTATAGCCGTCCACAGAAGAAGATGGTTAGGTCTGACGGCTAAATACTTTGGAATAGAAGCTCCATGCTCAAAAGAAACAGTGTCTTTGAATTTGAAAAGAATCACACCTGCGATTGATCTTTTGTTCAGCTGGCCCAGAAGCAGTATGAAATATCCTTGTGGGTATAGTATTTCCCACATATTTCTAAAGAATTTATACGGCTGGATTGGAAATCCCTGTCGTCTTCTTGTAGTCGCATGTATGAAGTAGAATTGTTTTAGATCTTGTTCGGAACATCCTTGTCTTACTGTGACGCCGGATTTTGACGCTTTTCTTACGGTGGGAACGATGCTACCCTTGTGAAATGCTCGCTTTACCTTTTCAAAACCCTCTTTAATATCCAGAACATGAATTTTATGATAATTATGAGGCTTGAGCCTATCGTCCTTAATCAAATCCTGATTCCTAAAAGCTCGAAGCTCATAATATGATGCCGAAATGTTTTCGGCTTCTTGAATTATGCCGTCCAACAATATCACGAAATCTTTCTTATCACCAACTAAAGGATCGCAGTAAGAACTAAAAGGTAACGATACGATTCGCGTTCCTGTTAGTTTACTTTTGACAATAAAGCATGGAATAGCTGCTCTTATATTGCGCTGTTCATCTTCTATAGCGAAACATAATGGTCTGACATGATCATAGGTGCGGTCGATGACTGTCATCCAAGAAGAGTGATGATAGATAGTACCGTGAGGATGATTCTGGACAAACGAGTCCCATCTCACGTCGCTTAGTGGGTTGATAATCTTTACCTCATCCAGGCTCATAGCGTTACCATCGTTGGCCGGGGATTGGCAACCAGTTACGCAGCCGCAGCATTATCAGCAATCAATGTGACTGACCTTCGTTGGTTGACCTTAGCCCCCGCCTCTCGGCGGGGCTAAAGGGGCTGGTTTGACCAAGATTTCCTCATCAGATTGACTCGGCACTCTGCTGGTGAAGTATCTCCAGGTTTCGATTCTGCCTGTGCTTGTGTGTATCCTCCCGTAGAAGACGTACTTTTCGTTGGCGGCCATACACAACTGGTACGGCTCAACTTTGCTTGGCCTGGAAACAGCCCCCAGGCATAACGCCGCCACAGCCCCAATGGCAAGACCCAATAGTAGACTTTTCGTATCGATTTTTAGCACCATTTATCTGCCTTTCACTAATGATTTGTCTTCGTACCCGAAACTGTTCAAATCGGTCAACAATTCTACCAATTCTATCCCGAACTTCAATGAATGATGAATTCGCAGGGAGATCACGGTCGGGTTCGATACCCGTGTCGAAACTGAGGATAATCAGGTGGCCTACCTGGTAGGCTAAGTAGAACGGAACTGCGCGATTATTGAAATGCCGGCGTAGACTTGCTGGCCAACAGTGAGCTTTATTTCTAAATCTTTCAGCTTTGGCAACACAATATCTACTTGTGAGCCAAACTTAATCATCCCTATCCTCTGTCCCAAAGCTAACTCATCACCCTCTTGTACGTATGCCACAATACGCCTGACGAGCCGGGATGCTATCTGGATCAAGGCAACTTTGCATTTATCATTCTCGATGATTTCGATCAGTCTCTCATTTTGATAGGGGGCATCTTCTGTTTTGAGCGAGAGAAAACGTCCAGGGACATGCTTTAAGTAAGTAAGTTTGCCATCGATCGCCGCCCGCGTGACATGGACATCCAGGAAAGTCATTCCTATGCCGATCAGATAACCTTGGCCATCCGGCAAAATATCCAACAAAGGCTCGGATAATCTTACGTTCTCCTTGCCCTTCGATGAGAATGGGATGTTGCCTTTTTCTATAGGCTTGACATATTTGATGATGCCGTCGGCAGGAGCAACGATTATGTTCTCCCCTTCTGGAGGGATTCTGTCAGGGTCTCTATAGAATCGTACAAGCAGAAGTGCAAAAGCAATAATGACGATTAGAAGTGAGCAAGCTGCCAATCTCAGTATCAGACTCATATAAAAATGACTTGCTACAAAATGTATGACGAACCCGGCAACCAGGCCAATTATCAGAGCACTTACAAGGACAACCTTGAGATTCAATTCCCACTTGTAAGCAAGGGGAAGTAAGATCAACTGGGCCAGAACCAAACCAAGGACTACATTTTCCATAACCGATCTCAGAATCCTCGTTTGTAATAGAAGTAAGGCGCCAAAAATAGCTCTATAAAAAATGGCAAAGGATCTTTACCCGAATAGACTGCAAACTCTTTTTTACCTTTGAGCGAGGTGAAATAATCAGCCAGTCTCAGGTGCCTTCTGCAAATCTCCAAACCCACTGTAGGCACATCGGTCAACAAGCGGACCCATTTGACATTCTTCTGAAACGAATCCGCAAAGACAGGCTCATTATTTATGTCCATAAACAATAGCGCTGAGAAATTCACTCCCGCTGCGGCTCCTAAGGTGTGCCAGCCCCAGGTTCGCGGATTTATCTCCAGAAGCTTGTATTTACCATCCTTATCGTCATACATAAATTCTACTTCGGACAGGCCGTAATAGCTCATTTCTTTTAGAAGCCTGACTGCAAATTCTTCTATTTCCGGAACCTCGCAGGTATATGCAAAGGTTGTAGCATTGCCAAATTCCATGGGGTGCTGGCGTTGCCTCTTAGCTATGAGCTTGCCTTTTACCAGACCGCCGCTAAAAAGCGAACAGAATGAATAAAGATTGTTTGGCCCACCTGAAATCAATTCCTGTATCATAATCTCTGATGCATCAATGATAGAATTCATGTACTTGTAGACCCGGATCAGCTCCTCGTCATTATTTGCTTTAATTGCCTTTCGCTTGGTAAGCGGGAAGAAATTCTCTTTGATAGCGGGCTTGAAGATAACGGGAAACCCAATATCCAGGCGACTTAATTGTTCAATACTTGCGGGGAAAAAGGTTTTGGGCGTAGGCACACCGGTCTTTTGGGCCAATTGATAGGTAAGCCTCTTGTCATAAGCAAATTTGGTAATATCCCAATCCGGCGTGGGCACCAGGTAATATTTGCTCAAATCCGTTTTGAATTGGGAGAGAATCTGCACTGCCCTGTCGCTGGTGGGGTAGATAACCCACTTGTCGAGCTTTTTCTCGATAGCCAAATGCTTCAAGAAGCAGACAAAGGCTTCGACATCGGTCAAAGGAGGGCATTTGTAGTATTTTCTTACGAATCTGGAAAATCGGCCGATACAAAAGTCCGCATCAATAATGATAACTGGAACGGAAAGTGCAGCCAAGTTTCTGGCAATACCCAGACCCTGGAAATCGCCGCCAATTATAAGCGCACCATTTTGCCGAGTCTTACGCACAAGTGAGGCTTCCTACGCTCTTATTATCTTCCTGTAACGTATCCACTCAGAGAATCTGCGGAAGATTAGATTGTTAAAGAAAAACTTCTCAAATAGCGTCACATTGAAGAAATACTTCACCAGACGACCAACGATAGGACGATGTTTGTACATTCTATAGGCAGCCTTCTTCATCACTTGTCTTCGCACGTGATCAAATCGTTTCAGCATCCGTACACGTTCTTCTTTTGGCAATTCTTGGGTCGCGAACACCGGAATGGGCTTGTCTTCAGGAACGCTATTAAGATAATCTTCAGGCGGCATCAAGAATAAATTGTGCTCCTTCACGTAATCAAACATCTCTGTCCCTGGATATGGAATGGGATTATTGACATTTATTAGTCCCACGGGATACTTCTGAGCGAGTTGAATACTATCTTCAATATCAGCCTTTGTTTCACCGGGCGATCCTACAAGGAAATACAGTCTCACATCCAATCCCAATTCACAGGCATCCTTTATCGCCCGTTCTATGGTCTCGATCGTCTCGCCCTTTTTCAGATAGCCAAGTACTTTATCATTTCCGCCATCTACGCCAAAGCCGACTTCTCGGACGCCGATTTCTTTCATCCTTGCCAGCAACTGCCGATCAACGCTATCTGCTCTAAGCCCATTTGTACACCTTATGAATAAGTCTTTGAGCCCACGCTTTTCTATTTCATCGCAAATGCGATAAACCCGTTTGTTGTTCAAAGCAAAGTTGTCATCATCGATGGCAAACTGCCTGATACCTCTTTCATACCAATATTCGATTTCATCTACGAAATTCTTTTCGCTGCGCGTTCGGTACTTTCTTGCTATCAATTTGTTGGGACAGAAGATGCACTTGTACACACAGCCCCGGCTGGAGTGAATAGGAATCTGCTTGGAGTAATCCTTCATTTTGAATTTCTCATATCTTGGAAAGGCGATCTCGTCCAGATTCTCGATAGGGGGCCGGTCACCCGTGAAAAAAACATCCTGGTTTTGCCTGAATATCAGTCCTTTGATGTCTTCATATGGCAGGTCGTCCCTACAAAGTTCGAGTATGGTCTGTTCGCCGTCAGAAACAACTCCAAAGTCGATATCCTTGCACTCTTGGAGCACTTTTTCCTTCAAAATGGTCACATGGTGTCCTCCTGCTACTATCTTGCAGTTGGGAGCAAGTCTTTTTATGTCAGAGATAATCTGATAAGCGTGTTTATAGCCCAGAGTTATCATGCTGAAGCCAATCAGGTCGGGCTTAAAAGTCGATACCTTTTTTCTCAGATATCGTTGCGAATAGCCTATCCTCATATCGACATAGTCGTATTCAATCGAATTATCGTGCAAAACCTGGGCGATATATCCGATCCCAGCCGGAACCCTCAAACCACCGTAGCGGCTTAATGAAGGTGGGCTAACTAAAAGTACTCTTTGAAATCTCATCTACCAAAGAGCCTAAGCAAAAAATCCGTCAGTGTTACGCAATCTAAATCATGGCTGGTCACGAATGCACTTTTTTTGGCATCGGGCCACAACCAGTATCGCACAATTGGATTGCGGGTTTGGCCAATCGTTCTTAAAAGGTCCAATTCATTCTCTCGACCAAAAGTCTGATATTCGCTCAAGAACAAAGAGTATCCTGCATCATCGTCCGAGACTTCGTAAGCGAACCCTTCATCCGCCAAGAATTTAAGTAGCATTTCCGCGGACCGGGGAGCAACACCGATACAGGGCTTTAGATTTTTGGATTCAATGAAAAATGTTCGGTCTTTGATTATGTGATAATCTTGAAAGAATGGTACGTCCGAGCCCCGCACCAATTTCCCACCAAATTCACTGGTCCGCTCTGCACACATCGGAAATTGATGCGGGGTGGGCAGATTTCGAGCCAGGATAGTCGCTCGGTCGGTGCATTTACCTCGGACATAGTAGCCTTTACCACCTGCGGCCTCGAAGGCAAATTCGAACTGACTTTTTTCTTTCCACCACTGGGCAATTTCCTTCATGCCGGTAATCCAGATATCCCGTTTTGAATGAAGGGCCTTATCAAGCAGCACCTCCATGGGTTCTCTACAGATCGGAAATCTTTCAGGATGCAATTGCAAAACAAAGATATCCCCGCGCCGGTGCGTACTTTCAAGTATCTCGGTCCATATCTTGGTAATTGTCTTTGGGTCGGAAATACCAAGCCGGTCTACTAGAATTTCATCGTCTGGAAGCGCTATGGGAATGCATACAATCTCGCCTTGCAGTCGCGGAATCACAACGCTTTTTGTGGCATCGAGCGGGCTGTAAAGCGTATGAATGGCCTTTTCCATGAATTGCTGCAGTTTGGACAGGCTGGACTTCTTAAAGCCATTCCATATGAAGGTTTCATTGCTCTCCCATAACAAACCGTTGCTCTGAACGGCCTGATTCGTATGGCCGTTCCAGCTTAAATAAGGTGCTCGAAAGCCACAAGCGTATATCTGAAGCTCTTCGAAAACGCTTTTAGCTTTGCTAATCTCCTGGACTTGCTGATTCAAATCCAATGGCTTGAAATTCTTGTGAGAATAGCCGTGTATGGCAAATTCGATATTTGCGTCTGCTCGATGGTTAAGCAAGTCATGGTGTCGTTTCAGTACAAGAGCAGGTATGATTATGGCTGGTCTATATCCGTACTTCTTTCCGAGCTGCTCTATTTGGAGGATCGTCTCTTTCATTTTATTTCCGGACAGGTCGAATCGTCTGATTAGCGATCCGATACGCAGGATAAAGCCGCTCAGTCCTTTTGTTTCGAGTACAAACGCCAAGTACTGGCCAAATCTCCTCATGCTTGGCATTGTTCTTCCCTAACCCCGACACACCGGGATAGATTTATCCGCCAGACGCACGGCGGATTTATCCAACATGTTTGTACAAAATAGAGCCGCATAGCCGTAACAAAGGAACGGGCATAGTTCTGAAAACGTTGCGATAGGCGGTTTTTACGAGCTGACCACCCGTCACAAATGCCTCTCGCTGCAGATCATACCGGTAATAGTTGAGGATTCGCTCGTCCATACCCCAACCCATCTTGAATCTTCGAAGCCCACTGTTTCCCATCTCCGTTCTTCCAAAACATAAGCTTCGGTATCCATGTTGCGTGTACCATTTTATCGCTTCCCATATCACCAGGTTGTTTGCTCTCAGGTGCTGATAGGTATAGTCCGAGGCGGCAAACTTGCAGATGGCTCTGTCCCCAAAGGCAAAAAACATAGCGCCAGCAATGCTCTTTCCGCGGTGATAGGCAAGGACGATAAAACCCAGGTTCTTTGAGATAATGTGCTCATAGACCTTTTCAAAAAAGCAATAAGGCTGTGGGGGTAGCCCATGTCTCTTTCGGCCAATGCAATGCAAACGGTAATATTTCTTTAGTGCTTCTACGGATCTATGTATGCTGACCTTAACGTCCTGACGAACCGCTTTTCTGATATTTGTCCTAACGCTGTGTCTGAGTCGAGAAAACAACTGCTCGATGCCTACGGTCAAATCCAAAAGATGCCCGTAAAAGGACATCGCCGGTGTTACATCGGGGTAATCTCCCCACCTTAGTTCAATATAGCCCCAATGGTGCTGCCGGGCATATTCCTTTACACAATCGAGCAAATCTTGAACCTGGAAACCGTCAGCACCGATATATTCGCACTGATCCGTGAAAGGCAGGCATACGCCTCGACGTCCCGTAAATATGCTTCTTACCTCCATCATCGGGACCATAGCCAGGAACCCTGCACTAATTGCCGTTGTTGCTTCAGTGGCCCCCGAATTTGAAGGGCAATTAGTGCGGGGCAGCGCAAAGTAGACAGGACGGTAATGATAGGTTTCACAGAGCACTTTTGCCCAGGCCGAGGTGTGGTAAAAGGTACAATTCTGGCTGGAAGCCAATAGCTCGTCCCAGCCTGGATAATCAATCGGATTTAGTATATGGACGTGACGATGCACTACGTGTATCCGTGTGTAACCGCGGAGAACGCTGAGAGCGCAGAGAATAGAATAATAAATTACATCGTCTCGGCGAACTCTGCGCTCTCGGCGGTGAAAAAGACGCTGTCCCTAAATCTTCACCCTCAGAAAAGCCCTAATTTCCTGGCAGACTCTTTCTATCTGCTCCCTGCTGAGTTCTGGAAACATCGGTAACGAAACCAACTGCTCAGCGCACTTCTCCGCCACCGGGAAATTGCCTGTTTGGTAACCGAGCGATTTGTAGGCCCGCTGCAAGTGTATAGGCATGGGATAATGAATTCCACAACTTATGCCCTTGCGCGATAAGGCGCTTATAAGAGCATCACGGTTTTGTGTCCGGATCGCATAAATGTGATAAATGTGCTTGGCGTAATCAGCCTCAACCGGCGTGAGCACTCCATCTATGTCTGCCAGAAGGACGTTGTAAAGCTGGGCATTTCTTCTCCGCATTTCGTTCCACGTCTGGATATATTTCAGCTTTACACTGAGCACTGCGGCTTGGAGGCCGTCCATCCGTGCGTTCCAGCCAATTATAGAATGGTAGTATTTCTTCGCCTGGCCGTGATCGCGAAACGTGCGCATTTTCTCGGCCAGTTCTCCGTTATTAGTCACGATCGCGCCGGCTTCGCCGTATGCCCCCAGGTTTTTGCTCGGATAAAAGCTAAAACAGCCGACATCGCCAATTGAGCCAGCTCGCTGGCCTTTGTACTCTGCGCCATGGGCCTGGCAGGCATCTTCGATGACAAATAAGCGATGTGCCCGTGCAATTTCTATAATGCGGTCCATGTCGGCCATTTGACCGTATAGATAAACCGGAATGACGGCCTTTGTTCTGGCAGTAATGGCAGATTCAATAAGGTCTGGATTGATGTTGTAAGTTTGCTCATCGATGTCAACAAAAACCGGCTTGGCGCCGCAGAAGCTGATAGCTTCGCAAGTGGCGATGAAAGTATTGGGCACAGTTATAACCTCATCGCCGCGACCGACCCCAATCGCCAGCAAGGCCATCCAAAGTGCATCTGTTCCACTGCCCACGCCGATGGCGAACCGGCTCTGGCAGAATGAGGCAAAATCCTTTTCGAATCTCTCCACAAATGGCCCACCCGCGAATGCCGCACTATCGAATACCTGCCGCAAAGCGGCTGTAATCTCATTGTGGATGGATGCGTACTGAGCCTTAAGATCGAGAAATGGAACTTTCATCACCCTTGCTCTTGCGCTGGCCGATCTTTCTCAACACGCGTGCAGGATTACCAGCCACGATGGTATTTGCAGGCACATCTTTGGTCACGACGCTGCCAGCCCCGACAATAGCATTCTCACCTATAGTTACTCCGCATAATACAGTAGCACTGGAACCGATGGAGGCCCTCTTCTTCACTAAGGTTGGTACACAGACCCAGTCTTTTTCTGTTTGCAGCCTACCATCCTGCGAAGTCGCACGGGGAAAGGCATCATTTATGAAAGTGACGTTATGGCCCACAAAAACCTCATCCTCGATGGTCACCCCCTCGCAGATGAAGGTATGGCTGGATATCTTGCAGTTCCTCCCGATCTTCGCACCTTTTTGAATCTCAACGAACGTGCCGATCTTGGTATTGTCACCGATCTGGCATCCGTAAAGGTTCACAAAGTCATGAATCTTGACGCCTTTGCCGAGCTTCACGTCGGATGCAATTCTTCTCATAGCTACGCGCTCATCCTTGGTAAATCATGATCGATTTTTTGTCCATTTTTGCCACAGAGAGCACAGAGAACTCAGAGAAAAAATCTATTTTTTACCTCTGTGCACTCTGTGTCCTCTGTGGCCTTTTTTGTATGAGTCAAAACATAGGTAACAGATCACTGCCAAGACATGGGTAACAGATTCTGCTACTAATGCTCTTGGTGTTTACCCACCCCTTGGGGGGTGGGTAAAATCGACATCGGTCGTAAATCCCTGAACCACAATGATAGCATCATTCCATCCCTTATTTCAATCCCTATTTGCTCCCTTGAAAGTGCATTCGATACGAACCTCTCTTTGCCACGCCACCAGATTGAACCACGCTTGCTTACTCTTCTTGTCTGCATGCCATCACCGTAATCGTATGGAACGACTTGCCGCATATACCTTCTTTCAGATACACAATATCGCTCTGATGGCGTAGCCATCTTCAGAGCACGATGCGGACGTGCCGTGTTAAATTCAGTACGCCAAATGTCAAATATCTCTTGTTGCAATCCCAGACTCTTCGCAGGGCTGTTCTGCAGCTCCGCCTTTATATCACGGTGCATCCGTTCGTGACCTCCGTTGTACTGCGGCGACCCCGGCGGAATCCTGTTCGGATGAATGCCGTGCTTGATCCACCACACCGATAAGCCGCTTAAACCTCTCAACCCAAGATATGCGCAAAATGGACTGCCATTGTCGCACCGAATATAATTCGGAAGACCATGAAGCTGGAAACATCGCTCAAACCGCCTCTTTACCGTCTCTGTATCAGTTCTGCCAAGTGCAGCCAAGTCAAGTATATATCTGGAATACGCATCCCTGATTGTTAAAGGGACACAACGATTGCCGTCTTGCGTATGCCACCAGCCCTTTAAATCGACAGTCCATACATCATTAGGTCCTTTCGGCTCGATTACCTCTTCATCGCTCCATACCCGACGCCGACCGTGCTTGCGCACCTTTACAAGCCCACATCGGTTTAATATCCGATCTATTGTCCTGGCTCTGGGTATACCTTCGCTGCCGTAACGCCTTCGCAATATCTCTTCTATCGTCACTCCACCCCACCGCGGGTGTGCCTGACGTATACTGACTATGTCACAAACAATCTCACCTGAAATCCGTCGTGGACAGTTTAAAGGCCGCCGACTCCTTTCTTGGAGACCACTGAGTCCCTCTTGTGCAAATCGATTCAGCCACTTGTAACCCGTCTTGCGACTGACCGTGAATTCTCGACACAACGCCGCAATATTCGCTCTTGGCTCTCTGGCTAACAACACAAATCTACATCGTTCTTCCATAGGCTCCACTCTTTTCCATGTCATGGCTAAGTCCTCCTATTAGGTCTTAGAGCGTGTGTGAGAAGTGTTATCATCCGGGTTTGAGGCGATGCAGCATAATGTTAATCATGGTCAAATAGATCATGGCTTCGCTACTGGTCGGCAGCGTCTCGTAATCCCTGCTCAAGCGACGATA
>Ga0315312_1000635_pt1 | contig 36900 bp, 32 predicted proteins | sample TDP7_MG_FD_203629 | JGI IMG/M metagenome (GOLD analysis project Ga0315312, IMG submission 203629) | Freshwater sediment microbial communities from Lake Towuti, South Sulawesi, Indonesia - TDP7 | ecosystem: Environmental > Aquatic > Freshwater > Lake > Sediment | place: Indonesia: South Sulawesi... | reverse complement strand
TTTGCGCTTGTTTTGATAGATCAGTTGTATATCTTGCGAGTTTAATACTTCCAGGAGCTAATCTACTAACTATCTTCATAATGACACTATTATAAAGTGTCACTAATCTATCTGAACGAAATCAAAGGTAGACTTCAGTTCTGAGGGTGGTCAAGGACGATAATCTGGGTGTCAGTAGGCAGGTTTGAACGAGTAACAGAAAGCTTAACAGAAGAGGTCACTTGCTTAACACCAAGTTCTTTAATAAATTTGTCTACCGGCTCCAATTCTTGGGTCAACCTTGGTGTTTTATAATGCATGGGAATAGCAATCCGGGGGGTAACATGCTTCACGAATTCCACAGCTACCGAAACGGCAAAAGTAGAAACCCCACCCACAGGTAGCATCAATACCTGGATGTCACCCATCTCCGCCATTAATTCAGGAGGAGGTAAATGACCCAAGTCACCCAAATGGCACAGGGTGATACCATCAATTTCTAAGATATAGACAGTATTCTTACCTCTCTTCTTGCCTCGTTCTGCGTCGTGGAAAGTAGCCGCACCAGTGATAAAGACTCCCTTGACCTCGTATTCACCAGGACCTTTAATTATTTTCGGGTTCCCCCCGATACATTCTATATAGCAATGCCCGGGATGGGAATGACTGACAGTAACTATGTCCGCCTGGAGTTTAGGTAAAGGATAGCCATAATCAGGGTTACATGGGTCAGTGATAACTGTGGCTTCTTTCCCTTTGATACGAAAGCAAGAATGCCCTAACCAGGTAACTTCCAAAGGATATCCCCACCTGAAACCGTCTTACTTTCCCGGAGCTTCAGCCTTATTTCCGAGCTCGGTTGACGAAATACCATGCTGAAGGTAAAGCTAAGGCTGCCAGAGTCAGTTTCAATAAGTCTCCAGGAATAAAAGGATAAAGACCAACCTGAAGCACAGTGCCTTCAGGGACAAATCGACTCAGCCAAGGCAAGCCGAAGATATAGAGAACTGTATTTCCAATTAGCATAGCTAGGGCAGCCGTGCCCACCTTTCGATCCCAGCCCCTCTCAGCGAGCCAGCCGACGACAAAGGCAACAGCCACAAAACCGATGAGGTAACCACCAGTAGGACCGAGTAGGCGGGCAATGCCGGGCACTCCGCCCAAAGCAAACCAGTAAGGGATGCCAGTACAGCCAATAGCTAAGTAAGTCAGCTGGCTCATAGTACCCCTAAAGCTACCTAGAAGGATACCCGAAAGAAGAACAGCAAAGGTCTGACCAGTGATGGGTACAGGACCAACCCAGAAGCTTATTTGAGCACTGAGGGCGGTAAGACAGCTAAAACCGAGTACCAGAGCTGCATCTCTAAGCAGACTTTTTCTAGGGAAGGCGACATCCATTAGGGTGACTGGTGGGGTTAGCACTCTCATTTGTTATCTCCTCCTGTTTCTTGGCAATATTGGTAAAGTATAACATTGCACCACGGTATGGTCAAGCTATCCCCAGCAGTTCGACGGCTTTGTTCCTCCTTACGCAGCAGCACCGACAATTATTGGCATATTCTTAGGAGCCAGCCTCGGCACTGAATAAGCCCAAAGAACCAGAGCAACTACCCTCAGATACGCTTTGGCTATCTGCATGTTTGTCGCCGCTGGCTTAATGCTGCTTCGGGCAAGCAATATCGGGTTTATTTAAATGAGGCAATAAGCAGAATGACAACACAAGACACAAAGCATAACTCCCTACTGGACTGACTTAGCCTGACTTTGAGAGTGGGCAGTTTAGCGGCTTTAGCCTTGTTAGCTTTAGGGTTTTTACTGTGTATGGTCACTGGAAGTAGTCAGTCCGAATTTATCCCCGAGTTAGGACAACTCTTAAAGGCTATCTTTAAGCTCAACTCGCTGGCGATAATCAGCCTCGATATTTTAGTTCTCCGATGACACCCCTTGCCGGCGTTACGGTAATTGTAGTGCATTATGTCAAACGAAATAACCGACTCTATGCAGTCCTTAATCCCTAACCATTGGTTTGGCTTTGGTCTTAAGCATCCTCCTTAGTATGTTTTAAATTGACCACCAATAGGGGCTATGTTATCATTGCTAAGATGTCGGCACTGAAGCAACTCTACCAAGAGATTGAACGCTGCCAAGATTGTGCGTTAACCAAATCTCGAACACGAGTAGTGCCCGGAGAAGGAGCCGAAAACGCCAGTCTTTTCTTCATAGGTGAAGCCCCGGGCTGGCACGAAGACCAACAAGGACGCCCCTTTGTAGGACCCGCTGGACAGTTCTTGGAGGAGTTACTGGCTTCTATCGGTCTGAAGCGGGAACAAGTATATATAGCTAATGTTATTAAGTGCCGCCCCCCGGGAAACCGTGACCCTTTGCCCGGAGAAATACAAAGTTGCCGCAAATGGCTTGACCGTCAGATAGAATTGGTTCAACCTAAAATGGTTATCACCTTAGGACGCTATTCCCTGGCAAGATACTTCCCGGGGGAAAGCATCAGCAAAATCCATGGTAAGGCTAAAAAACAAGATGATGTTATCTACTACGCCATGTATCATCCCGCTGCCGCTCTCCACCAGGGTAACCTGCGTAAGATTATCGAAACTGACATGCGCCGGATACCCGAGATATTAGCCCAAACGGAGAAAATAGCCGAAGTAGGCACTGAGCCACAACAATTGAGCTTCCTTTAGGTGAGCAAAGCAATGGACAAGCATAAGTTAAAATTCATTTCCTTAGGCGGATTGGGTGAAATCGGCAAAAACATGATGCTCCTCGAGTATGCCAATGACATTATTGTCATTGATGCCGGACTGATGTTCCCGGAACAGGAGATGCTGGGGATTGATTTGGTCATTCCTGACACAAGCTATCTTCTGGAAAAACGAGAGAGGATAAGAGGCATAATTATCACTCACGGTCACGAAGACCACATTGGCGCTCTACCTTATGTCCTGCGGCAGCTTAATGTGCCTGTTTATTCTACCAAGCTTACCCAAGGGTTGATTTCAGTTAAGTTGAAAGAGCACCGTTTTAAAGGAAGACCATTACTAAGGACGGTCAAAACTGGCAGCAAGATTACTTTAGGTAGTTTCAAGATTGAGTTCCTGCCCGTCTGCCACAGCATTCCTGATTCCGCCGCCCTCATTATCCGTACCCCAGTGGGCACTGTAGTCAGCAGCGGCGATTTCAAACTTGACTATACACCTGTAGATGGAAAGGTCACCAATCTATCACGTTTAGCCCAAATAGGTACGGAGGGAGTCCTCCTGCTTCTTTCCGATTCTACTTATGCCGAACTGCCCGGATACACACCTTCGGAAAAGGTTGTCGGGGAAACTCTGGAACAAATTATGGCACGGGCTAAGGGGAGAGTAATTATCACTACTTTCTCCTCACTTATTTCCCGTGTCCAGCAGGTGATTGACGCCGCCATTAAACACCACAGGCGCGTCTCCGTCATTGGGCGCAGTCTGAAGGATACAGTACGCATAGCCACAGAATTAGGCTACCTCCACATCCCACCAGGTACCCTGTGCCGAGTTGATGAGCTGCGCCGCTTGCCCCATAACCAGATAGTTTTATTGACCACCGGCAGCCAGGGGGAACCGACATCAGCTTTGGTCCGTATTGCCAACAGAGACCACGGTGAAATCCACATCGTCCCCGGGGACACAGTAGTAATGTCAGCGACTCCTGTCCCTGGCAATGAAGCCCTGGTCAACCGTACCATAGATGACCTATTCCGCCAGGGAGCACAGGTAATCTATGAGAAATTAGCTCAAGTCCATGTCCACGGACATGGCAGCCAGGAGGAGCTCAAACTTCTGCTTACTCTGGTAAAGCCCAAATTCTTTGTGCCTATCCACGGCGAGTATCGCCACCTGAGCTTGCATGCCCAGTTAGCTAAAACTATGGGTATACCGGAAAATAACGTCTTCATCCTGGAGGATGGCGATATTCTGGAACTCACCTCTGACAGCGCTCGTAAGGCTGGAAGATTAGCTATGGGCAATGTCTATGTGGATGGTCTAATTGTTGGTGACTTGGACAGTGTAGTCCTTAGGGACCGAAAATTGCTTTCACGGGACGGCATGGTGGTGGTCATCATTACCATGGACAAGAAGCAAGGTAAACTTGTAGGACGACCTGATATCGTGGCTCGAGGCTTCATAAACAGCAGAGAGGGCGAGGAGTTGCTGGAAAGAGGGCGTGACTTAGTTGCCGCTGCTTTGACTCACAGCGGTAAACACCCAACGGAATGGGGAGCTATCAATGTTAAAGTGAAAGACACCTTGACCAGATTCTTCTACAACGAGACTAGACGCCGTCCTATGATACTGCCAATAACCGTAGGAGTATAGCAGACTTGCCTAAGAAAGAGAAGGAGGAACGGAGGTCGCACGCCAAGACCAAGAAAGGGAAAGGCTTTTGGGGCTTCATTACATCCCCCCCAGTACGCCGACTCCTGTTGCTCATTATCATCGCTGCCTTAATCTACTGGTTCCGGAAGCCTTTAGTTAACCTGGGAGTAAACATCTGGGAGGGCTTGCTGGGGCTCTTCGGGGCTGGACTAATCCTGCTTGCCGCAGCCATCGGAGCCTTTATCTGGATAATTTGTCAGCGAGAGCTTGCCCCCGTTTTCAGACACTGGAACAAGTGGCTCGGAGCTATTGCCTTAGCTACAGCTCTCTGGGGACTTCTTGCCTTCTTTGCTCCGGGAGATGGCATCGCAAGCCAACACTCTTTAGGAGGTAACGTCGGCAGAAGCATTATCGGGAGCCCAAGTATCATTGGCGTCCTCAGAGTAGCCGGGCTTGCCTTCCTTGGTATTTTATTCATCGCTCCCCGGGGTGTAGGAAGGGCAATAGTTAGTTTCTTCAAAGCGTTATGGCGAGGTATTAGAGGTCTCTGGCGACTTACCTTCCAACTTGGTAGAGCCACCCCAAGAACTGCAGATAGACCACCAATAATTAGGCAAGCCGAAGTGAAAGAAGAGGTAGCTGCTCCACAAGTAGCACCGCCGGAACCAGTCAAGGCAGAAGCATGGCGTAAACCAGAAGGAGCACCAGTGCTGACTGCTGGCGGTTGGCAGTTGGCACCTATTGACATCTTGGACAAACCTACTGAAGTGGAACTGAGCCAGTCTGATATTGAAAAAAGAGCCCAGCTAATTGAAGAAGCCTTACTTAGCTACGGTGTTGAGGCTAAGGTAGTGCAGATAAATGTTGGTCCGTCGGTAACCCAGTTTGGTGTTGAGCCCGGCTGGGACCATAAGTATAAAGAGATTAGGGAAAGGGACAAGGATGGCAAAATTAAAGTCCACCTGCAAGAAGTCTCCAAGACCAGGGTCAAGGTGGAGCGCATCACTTCCTTAGCCAACGACTTAGCTTTAGCTCTGGCAGCATCTGCTATCAGGATTGAAGCTCCCGTCCCCGGGAAGCCAGTAGTAGGTATTGAAGTCCCAAATACTACCTTCGGCACCGTAAACCTTCGCAGCGTTATCGAGACCTCCGCCTTTCAGAAGATAAAAGCCAAATCAAAGCTGGCTCTGGCTTTGGGCAAAGGTGCTGGAGGCGAGTCAGTGGCTGCCGACCTGAGCAAAATGCCCCACCTGCTGATTGCTGGAGCTACTGGCAGTGGCAAGACAGCTTGTCTTAACTCCACCATCTGCTGCTTGCTTCTTCATAATACTCCAGATGATGTGAAGTTTATCATGCTCGACCCGAAACGCGTTGAGTTGATTGCTTACAATTCCATCCCTCATTTGGTTGCGCCAGTGGTTGTTGACACCGATAAAGCGATACAAGCCCTGCGCTGGCTTATGTTAGAGATGGACCACCGCTATCGCCAATTTGCCCAATTCGGGGCACGTAACATCGAAGGCTACAACAGAGACAAGCCAGCTGGAGAAGGTATGCCTTATTTAGTACTCATCATTGACGAACTTGCTGACTTAATGATGGTAGCTTTTGATGAAGTGGAGCATACTCTGTGTCGCTTAGCCCAGTTAGCCCGCGCCACTGGTATTCACTTAGTGGTAGCTACCCAGCGACCTTCAGTGGATGTTGTTACTGGGCTTATTAAAGCCAATTTCCCCACCCGTATCAGCTTTGCCGTTACCTCCCAGGTAGACTCGCGTACTATCCTCGACACCACTGGAGCTGAGAAGTTACTGGGAAGAGGTGACATGCTTTTCATGCCCACCGAAGCCACAAAGCCAAAGCGTCTTCAAGGTAGCTTCATCACCGATGCCGAGATTGAGCGAATAGTCTACTTCTGGGGCAACCAGTATCGCCCTGACCTAACCTCGGTCAGATTCGAAGAGGCTGCTGTCCCCTTTGCTACCGCCCGAGAGATTCCCCAAGATGCTCTACTGGAGGCTGCTCGACGTCTTGCTCAAGAACACAAGTACATATCCACCTCTTTCCTCCAGCGCCGCCTGCGCATCGGCTATCCCCGAGCCGCCCGCCTCATGGAGATACTGGAGGAAGAAGGCTTTGGCAGAGAAAAAGAGAGCCGCCAGACTTAGAAGTTTTATCTACAAACCAGAGCTAAACCGAATGGAAAGGAGGAATTGGATGAAGGATTTGTTCAACTTGCAGGACAAGGTAGCCATTGTCACTGGTGGGAACGGCGGCATCGGTAAAGGCATCGCCCGTGGCTTGGCATCAGTGGGAGCTAACTTGGTCATAGCTGCCCGCAACGAAGCCAAGACAACGGAAGCAGTTCACGATATTCAAAAGGAATTCAGCACACGGGTGCTCGGTTTAAAAATAGATGTGCGACAAGAGGAGCAGCCTCGCATCTTGGCTGCAAAAACTCTTGAGGCATTCGGGCGTATCGACATTCTAGTAAACAACGCTGGCATTAACATACGCAAGTTACCGCAAGATTATACAGCAGCCGAATGGGATGAGGTGCTCGAGACCAATCTACGCAGTGCCTTTCTGTGTTCCCAAGCTGTTTACCCGACAATGAAGACAGCCGGTGGCGGAAAAATCATCAATATTGGCTCAATGACCTCCCTTTTTGGTGGAGCAAAATTAGCACCCTACGGTGCGAGCAAGGGTGCTGTAGTACAGCTGACCCGAAGCCTTGCTGTTGCTTGGGCACCGGACAACATACAGGTGAATGCCATCCTACCTGGATGGATCACCACTAATCTCACTCGACAGGCTCAAATAGATATGCCAGGTCTTAAAGAGAGAGTTGTAGCTCGCACACCAGTAGGTCGCTGGGGCAAACCAGATGACCTAGTAGGAGCCGCTATTTTCTTAGCCAGCCCTGCTGCTGACTTCATAACAGGCATAGCCTTACCAGTGGACGGTGGTTACTCGGCTATGCTCTGACCTAAGAGTGTATAGGACTCTCAAACGGCAATAAAGGTCTCAAAGGAGAACAAATCGAAGCGCATCTAAGACTTCTTTAATCACCACACTTAAACAGCACTTTCATGAAGTTGGCTCTCGTCTCCATCTCCTCAAAAACAGCTTGTACTTGGTCCAGAGGACGAACATCGGAAATAAGCGGTTCAAGAGGAAGTGCTTTTGTCGCCACAAGAGAAATAGCAGTCTCAAAATCTTCAGGCTGGTACAGCCTGACACCTATAAGCCTAATTTCCCGGGCAAAGATTTGGTGTAAGTCCACTCGTGTCAAATCAGCGAAAATACCCACAACCACAATGAGACCATGAGCTCTAACGAGCTTAGTCATCACTTCAGCAGCAGCATCAGAAGCAGTCACCTCAAAGACAATATCAGCACCTGCCGTACCCGTCTGCTCCGAAACATACTTTGCTACGTCAGTTTCCAAAGGATTGACCACCTCTATTCCAAGCTCACGAACTAAATTCCTACGAAAAGCATTAGTCTCTGTGGCGAGGACACGCGCCCCTTTGTGCTTAGCCAATAATGCTATCAGAGCACCAACAGGTCCAGCACCTAAGACAACAACATAGTCTTTTTCAGTAACTCCAGCGAGCCGAATATCATGAACAGCCACTGCTAATGGCTCAATCAACGCCGCCAATTTTATGTCAGTATTATCCGGTAGCCGGTGTAGTGTATATGCTGGTACTGTCCAGTTTTCCTGAAAGCTGCCAGGAGTATCTACGCCCAGCACCTTTATGTTGTAACAGACATGAAAATTTTCAGCACGGCAGGCTGGACACTTCAGGCATGGGTTTATAGGTCGCACCACAACCTTGTCGCCTGGCTTAAATCCTTGGACATCTTCTCCAATTTCAACGACCCCGCCAGACATTTCATGACCAATAACCTGCGGTGCTTTAACACGCTCGCCCATATGTCCCAAGTAGATATGATAATCTGTCCCGCATATTCCGCTGTAAGCCACCTTAAGTCTCACCTGCCCTGGTGCCGGTGTCTGAGGACTGGACTCTCCAATTCTAAACCTCTTATTACCTTCGTAAAAAGCCGCTTTCATAATTGTTACCTCCTGCACTGACTATGCTTTTGATTCTGCCTTGAGAGAATACCCATTATGCGTGAGCGAAGCACAGGTGCATGTTAGAATTCCACCTTTTTAGTAGCAAAGAAACCTTCAGTAGCACGCTCTAACCTTCGTCTAACTGGCATGAGGAATCCCTGTTTTCCCTAATGTATCTTTAGCTTGCATAAAAATAGGTTAGCCTCAGTTTACCACAAACCAGCGACCAGCAGCACTAATAACTATGATCCTTTGAGGCGTTGACAATTGCTTAGCCTCTCTGTACTCTTATTTTGACACTCTTCGGGCTACAGGAATGACAAAGGTAAAAGTCCGCATAACCATCAAGGCACCGATGGAAGTTGTTCTCAAGGAACTATCGGACTACACCCACGCTCCTATACTTCACAAAGGACACATAAAATCCATCGAGGTCTTGGAGCAGGATGGAAATATCAGCATCGCCCAGTGGCGACTCAAAGTGCTGGGCTTCCTATCCACTGCCAAACAGAAACAAACGGTAATCCCGCCTAATAGAATGACAAACGAGACCATTGATGGATTTGCTTCAGGCACCGTAGAAAATACTTTCTTCACTGAGACTAACGATGGTACCGAAGTGTTGGACATAGTAGAGGTTCAGGTACCCAAGTTGAGAAAGTTAGTTGAGATGCTGGTAGCACTATATACCAGATGGTTGGTTAGGAGTATACTCTTAGACCACAAACGAGACTTAGAGTCGAGATATTCAGGAGTCGCCAGCTAAAGTAGCCGTCTTAGCACTTTGCCTACTGATGTCTTTGGTATCTCCTTTACAAAGTGGACTTCTCGAACCTTCTTATATGGAGCCTGCTTTTGTTCACAAAACTGGACTATTTCCGTCTCGGTTGGTTGATGTCCTTCCTTTAAGACTATGTAAGCCACGGGTATTTCCCCGACCATTGGCTCTTGTTTACCTACCACAGCACATTCTTTCACTGACGGATGCATGCAGAGCACATTTTCCAGTTCAGCTGGGGCAATAGTATAACCCTTATACTTTATGATGTCTTTCTTCCGGTCAACGATTTGAAAATAGCCTTCTTCATCCATTACGGCTAAGTCCCCAGTATAGAGCCAGCCACGCCTGAAAACAGCTTTAGTTTCTTTAGGGCTTCTCCAGTATCCTTTCATGACTTGAGGACCTTTAATCATCAGCTCACCTACTTCGCCCGGAGATAACTTAGTTCTTCCGGTCTCCAAGTCAACAATTCGAGCGTCAGTGTCCATAATAGGTATGCCTACAGTCCCGGCTTTGACTCTATCAGGGGGACTGTTGTGAGTCTCTGGCGAAGCCTCCGTCAGACCATAGCCCAAAATCATCTTGACACCAGTCAACTCTTCCCATTTTTCCTTGATTTCGGTTGGAATGGGCATGGCTCCAGCTTTAACACATCTTAAAGAGGAAAGGTCATATTTCTTTATTGATGGTGAATTAATCAGCATGGCAAACAAAGAGGCGGCACCATATAAGATAGTCGCTCGTTTTTCTTCTATGGTCTGGAGCAGCTCATTAGCATCAAAACGAGGTAGAATTATGACTCGAGCACCGACATAGACAGGCGAATTGATACAGGTGCACAAACCCCAAGTATGATAAAAAGGTAAGAGACCAATGACCACATCCTGATGGCTCCAGTCAAACCAAGCTGCATTTTGTATAGCATTAGCCACCAGGTTATAGTGGGTAAGCATCACCCCCTTAGGCACACCCATCGTCCCACCGGTATAAAGGATTGTGGCTACATCCTGTTTCGGCTTTATGTCAACTTCAGTTAGGCTGAGAGGTTTACCCTCCACAAGCTTCTCCATCCACGACACATCAGTTATCTCTTCATCATCAGGCAAGAGCAAAGTGTCTACTTTAGTCCGGCTTGTCACTTTCCTGACTAAAGGATAAAGCTCCTTATTAGTTATCACCATCTTAGCCTTGGCGTCGTTAATACGCTGCTGTAACTCAAACTCTTTAAACAGAGGATTAGTAGGCACGGCAATAGCACCAGCTTTCATTATTCCATAGTAGCTGATAACAAACTGCAGGCTGTTAGGTAGGAAAACCACCACCCTATCTTTCTTTTCTATGCCAATGTCCCCCAGAACCAAAGCCAACCTACTGGTAATGTTATCCAGTTGCCTATAACTTAGTGCCACTCCCCGGCAACTAAAAGCGGTAGCCTTAGGATAACGTACTGCCGTATCTACTAAAAGCTGAAAGAGAGGTATTTCTGGATAATCTATATGATACGGCACATTCTTTGGGTAGAACTTAAACCAGGGTCTGCTTTTTGGAAGCAACATTTGAATAATGACTTAATGAACTTGGTAGCCTAAGAAATTTATTATACGCCTTAAGCTGTCCCTTGCGCATCCAGAGTTAATGCGGTAGTCTGATAAGGTGTTTCAAGATAAAGAAGAAAGAGATAGGAGAGACAAATCAATGACTATCAAATATGGTCAACTTACTGCCGAGTCAATAACCACACTAAAGAAAACAATAGGCGAAAACAATGTCTTCACCGCAAAAGAAGAACGAGAGAAATATGCCCGTGATGAGATGGCTGTCCCTAAACCTCACCTGCCCGATGTCGTAGTTAAGCCAACAGACACAGAATCCGTGGCTAAGGTAATGAGGTTTGCTAATGAGCACAGAATCCCGGTGACCCCCAGAGGAGGAGGCACTGGTCTTGTCGGCGGTGCTGTGCCTATTTTAGGCGGCATTCTTCTTTCCTTAGAGCGAATGAACAAAATCATCGAAATAGATACCCACAATTTCGTAGCTGTAGTGGAAGCGGGCGTAACCCTTTCAGACCTTTATGAAGCTGCTGAAGAGCGCGGGCTTCATTATCCTGTTTCTCTGGGTGAGAAAAGTGCCACTATTGGTGGCAACATCGCTACCAATGCTGGCGGCATCAGAGCCGTAAAGCACGGTGTGACCAGACATTTCGTGTTAGGCGTAACCGCTGTCTTGCCCACAGGCGAAATCATCGAGACGGGCGGAAAGTTTGTGAAATGCACTACCGGCTATGACCTGACCCAGCTTCTGGTCGGCTCAGAAGGCACTTTAGCGGTAATTACTAAAGCCATATTAAAGCTGACCACACCCCCTGGAAAGACAGAAGTCCTTTTTATACCCTTCCAAAAGATTGAGGATGCCATAGACGCAGTGCCAGACATTCTGAAATACGGGATACTACCGGCTGGCATAGAATTCATGGAAAGGGACATAATTGACTTAGTGGAGAAGGTTACAGACAAAGAAATTCCCTTCCCTGAGTATCCAGCTTTTCTGCTGATAATCCTGGAAACAGATAACGAAGAGGCATTCCAGAGAGATGCCGGAATCATCCAAGAAGTAGCTATCAAGCACGGGGCTGTTGATATCTTTCTGCCTCCCAGCGAAAGGGCTAAACGAGACCTGATAGAAACCAGGGAAAAGTTCTATCACACTTTGACCCATTCCGGGATGACCGATATAGCCGATGCTGTTGTCCCTCGGAGCCGAATACCGGAGTTTGTCAAAGCTGCCAAAGAGATAGCTATCAAACACAACACGCCTATCGTTGTCTATGGACATGCTGGGGATGGAAATGTTCATCTGCATCCCTTGGGGCAAGGGATAAGCAAGGAGGATTGGGAAGCCAAACTACACACTATTTATAAAGATATCTATCAGGTTGCCTCAGCTTTGGGTGGTATAGTCTCTGGAGAACACGGCATCGGCTTTGACAAGAAAGTTTACTTTGATGCCACCATGGATAAAGACTTGGTACAAACCATGGCGAAGATTAAAAAGGCTCTCGACCCCAACCACATCCTTAACCCTGGCAAAATCTTGGACATCCCAAGGTAAGTTCAACCTAAACTGCAAAGTCAGCTCATTTCGAATTAACCATAGGCTACCCTGTTTTCTAACAAACCCCTTGACAAGACGCTATCCTGGTATATAATTGAGTTACACTACTAAAAGGAGGGGAAAATGCCACAGATATTCAAAGCTCTGCTTACGGTAAGCATTTGGGGACTGGCTATCGGTGCATGGTGGGCTGCTGTAATGAACGTCATGAGGAGCATTATGACTGGATACATGTTTCGTGCTGAGCCACCACCTCTGTCCTTTTTTGCTGGTTTCGCAGTTTGCATCGGCTTCGCATTTGCTGCGGGATTTCTCGTGTTAGTGCGGAAGAAACTGGAATAATTCCTTTTCTACCGAGCAAAGATTTAAAAACTCTTAAGCCCAATCTTATCCTGAACGCAGGCAAAACCTGTTTCTTGCCTTGTGTTATTGTGAGTTGTTTCCTTTGTCATTGCGAGCCGAAGGCGAAGCAATCTCCCCAGACAGCCTAAGGATTGCTTCGTTACTGTGTTCCTCGCAATGACAGGAAGAAGACGCTCCTGGCAATGACGGTTTCAGAGACTCTACTTTGGTTTGACCAGAGGAGCCAGAATTTCCTCGTCCTTTCTTAATTCAGCAATGCGGTCACGGAGCAAAGCAGCTTTTTCGAATTCCAGGTTCTTGGCTGCCTTTTTCATTTGAGCTTCCAGCTCTTTAATAAGCCGGATTACCTCCTCCTTAGAAACAGGAATCGGCATATAGGGCGCCCGAGCCTCAGCTACCACCTTGACCCGCTCTGTAATATCCTTAATAGCCTTCTTTATCCCTTGAGGAGTGATGCCGTGCTCGAGGTTATAGGTTTCCTGAATTTGACGCCTCCGGTAAGTCTCGTCTATTGCCTCCCGCATGGCTGTAGTTACACTATCGGAGTACATAATGACATGCCCATCCACATGCCGAGCCGCTCGCCCCATAGTCTGAATCAAAGCTTCTTTAGACCTGAGATAGCCTTCTTTATCAGCATCCAGAATTGCTACCAAACTTACCTCAGGTAAGTCGAGCCCCTCCCTAAGCAAGTTAATGCCCACAACAACATCGTAGACACCCAAACGCAGGTCTCTCAAAATCTCTACTCGCTCCAGAGTTTCCACTTCAGAATGAAGATAATGGGTCTTTATCTCCATCTCCTTCAGATAGTCAGAAAGCTCTTCCGCCATCCTTTTAGTCAAAGTAGTCACCAGACACCGCTCTCCCTTCTCAACACGGCTCTTTATCTGATAAATAAGGTCATCAATCTGTCCTTTAGTTGGCTTCACTTCAATAGTTGGTTCCAACAGACCGGTAGGACGGATTAGTTGCTCCGCTATCTGCTCACTGTGCTCATATTCATAAGGTCCCGGTGTAGCTGACACATAAATCACCTGGTTGATATGTCTCTCAAATTCCCCGAAATTCAAGGGGCGATTGTCCAGAGCAGAAGGCAAACGGAACCCATAGTCCACTAAAGTTTGCTTACGAGAAATGTCACCATGATACATACCTCGTATTTGAGGCAAGGTCATGTGGGACTCATCAATAAAGAGCAGGAAGTCGTCAGGAAAATAGTCCAGCAAAGTCCATGGGGGACTGCCGGGGGCTCGCCGCTGTAGGTGCCGAGAGTAATTCTCAACACCAGTACAATAGCCAGCTTCCTGGAGCATCTCAATATCGTAGTTAGTCCGTGCTTCCAAGCGAGCTGCTTCCAAAAGCTTACCCTGACCCCTCAGCTCTGTTAGTCTTTCTGCCAGCTCTGCTTTTATATCTTCAATAGCTGCCATCAGCTTGTCACGGGAAGTCACAAAGTGCTTGGCAGGGTAAATATCTATGCATTCTCGCTCCATTAATAACTCACCAGTCAGCGGGTCAATATCCACAATCCGTTCCACATCATCCCCCCAGAACTCAATCCTCACCGCTATTTCTTCATAAGCTGGCTGGATTTCCAGAGTATCACCACGAATCCGGAACCTCCCCCGGGTAAAGTCAAAATCATTCCGCTCATACTGCATATCCACCAGACGGCGGAGTAACTTGTCCCGGTTACATCTTTCCCCCTTTTTCACGGTAACCACAAAGCTGTGGTATTCCTCCGGTGAACCAAGACCGTAAATACAGGACACTGAAGCCACGATAATTACATCCCGCTGTTCAAAAAGAGCTCTGGTAGCAGCATGTCTCAGTTTGTCAATCTCCTCATTTATATCTGTCTCTTTTTCAATATAGGTATCCGTCTGAGGGACATAGGCTTCAGGTTGGTAGTAGTCATAGTAACTGACAAAGTATTCCACAGCGTTCTCAGGAAAGAATTCCTTAAACTCAGTACATAGCTGAGCCGCCAAGGTCTTATTGTGGCAGATGACCAATGTTGGCTTCTGCACCCTTTCAATGACATTAGCCATAGTAAAGGTCTTACCGCTGCCAGTAACCCCCAGTAGTGTCTGCTTTCGGCAACCCTTCCCTATTCCTTCTACCAACCTCTCCACCGCTTGCGGCTGGTCACCAGTCATCCTAAAATCAGAAACAATCTTAAACTCAGGCATCAGTTTCCTTTTGTTTTATGTCAACCTCTTCAGCGATGCCTACTTTAATGATACGATAGTTCATTTTTTATACCTGCTGTACTATCACTACGGAGCATGTTCTTCGACAAGTCAATTTCTAAGATCCTTTGAACTTGTCCTAACATCCACTTTTGGCGTTCGTTAACTTCATTTTCTGTCCAATCCGAATTTTCTATCACCTTCTGAGTAATTAAGAATGCTACAGTACCATCAATCCCCTTGCCTTTATAAATCTTCCTTTTTTCATCGAATGCATTGTTACTCGCTTGTATGTTCTTCTTTCCCGAAAGGAGAGTAAGATTTCCTATTTTGTGTACCCATCGTTTTGCTTGCTCTTCCGTCCATTTCTCCTTCCACTTTTCTATTTGCTGCCATTTTTCAGGCAGTATGTGGTCAGCATGAAGCTTTCTATCTAGCTCGATAAAGAATATCTTTGAATCATCAGTTTGCTCATACTCTATTAACGCCAACAAAGGCTTAAGCCATGCCTCACCATAGACATCATCGTTCAAGCTTTCTTTCACCCGCTTAAACACATTGTCTTCGGCCAGTTTCTTGCTGATTTCTGCCTTGATTTCATCCATTTTCTTCTTTTTGTTTATTGAGTCTATTAAATTAAAAGATACTTGCTTTATTTTAGATGTCGTATACCCGGCAATCCAATAAGAATAATAGAGTTTCCTTAACATTCTGCATAGCTCTTCAAAATCACTAAACCCCTCCTTCTTTGCGGTTGTAAGTATCGCTTTCCAAAAAACTTGATTTGGTAAATACCAGAATGAAAATATCAATTTAGATTCCATTTGCCAAATTTCATTGAAAAATTCAACGAATTTTTTAAAAGTCATAAATAACCCCGTTGGGATCTTTGTTCTTAAATTGACTAGTCAACTCTTCATACAGTTCTCGCCTGGGGTTTCGTGCTAGCAAATAATACTCGTAGTATGTAAAAAGCTCAGTCAGAGGCTCTTCAATTTGTTTTGAAACAGTTTCTACCTCTGCCCAAGTAGAAATAAATTGACCCCTCTTAATATCATGCAACTGACCGTATAAATAACTCTTTATCAAGTCCGCATGGCTTAACTCTAATCCTCTTTTGTTGAGAACTTGGAAAAGCTTAATTGCAAGTGATTGATTTGAACATGTGATAGTTATCATTATGACTTTATTAAGAAGGTACTCCACAAACTTAACGATTTGCCCAGTATCACTTATTGCTTCTAATTTATCCTTGAATATCAAAGCAGCATTTATGAATTTATTTTGTTGCTCTCTTTGTTTCTTCGTAAGTTCACCTTGAGGAAACTTCACGCTGTTTAGTATTTCCTGTTCAAACTCATTTTGATAATGCAATTGAGTTATCAGCCTTAATCTGTATTTTTCATCGACCAGGCTTTTAATGGCATTTAGTATCCTTTTATCATCTTTTAAGTACAAGTCTCTCAAAACACAGAAAAAAATCATCAGAGTGGTAAGCCTCTGTTGGCCATCTACAACTTCAAAGTAACCTTCATTAGTTCTAATTAATATCACGGGACCTAGGAAATAGCTCTCATCTTCTCCCCCGAAAGCGCCATAAATATCCTCCCACAATTGCTCTATTTGCTCATCTACCCAGCTATAGGGTCTTTGATAATCTGGTATTTGATAGTAACTATCGGCATCTCCAAATATCTTAACTAAAGTCTTAGCATGAGGTTCAAAAATTCCGCTGATATCACGTTCCATGTTCCGTCTTCTCCCTTTTAATAGTTGTCAAGAGATAGTATTGTGACTAATCTAATTGCAAAGGCTTGTCCACATCTTTTGCCTTTACTTGTGTATTGCAAACCTGATTCAGTCTTGCCCGATAGAAATGGAGAAGTATCACTCCCTCATCTCTTATTTTCCACCCAACTGCTGCAGTGCCAACCTAACCTTTTCCTCCATGCTCAGCTCCGAAGATGAAGGCAAAGCTGAAACAGCCTGGGTGGCTTCTTTTAGGGAGTAGCCAAGGCTGGTTAGAGCAGCAACAATGTCAGCATTCTCAGGAGCTAAAGGCAAGGCTACAGCTCCCTTCCAGCTCTTCTCCAGTTTACCTTTTAGCTCCAGAACAAGACGGCTGGCTATCTTTTTGCCAATGCCAGGCACCTGGCTGAGAATATCCACATTACTACCAACAATAGCCATGGTCAACTGCTCCGGTGCCAAAGAAGAAAGCAAAGACAAAGCCACCTTGGGACCAACCCCGGAAACGGAGATAAGGTTCTGAAATAGCCCTAACTCCTCAAGTGAGCTAAAACCATACAGAGCCATATTGTCCTCTCTGATATAAAGATAGGTATAGAGAGAGACTTTGTCACCTACCGCTCCAAGCTGACTCAGAGTAGAACTCGGAATATAGACACGCAAGCTGATAGGACCTACTTTTATTACTGCCGAATCTAATTCCCTGAATTCTAAAGTCCCTTCCACAGCCGTTATCATTTTATCTCCCTTCGCTTTTAGCCAGTAATCGCTCCAGGTGAATTTTACGCAGGTGGCAGAGAGCTACGGCTAATGCATCAGTGGCATCCTCTGGAAAGGAGAACTGGGAAAGACCCAGTTGGATTTTAACCATTTCCTGAACCTGTTCTTTAGAGCTGACCCCGTAGTTAGTCACCTGCTGCTTCACCTGTGTTGGTGCATAGTAGTAAACAGGCAAGCCTTGATTAGCAGCAGCTAACATAGCTATGGCTTGAGCCCTACCCACAGCCAAAGCAGAACGGACATTGCGAGCCACAAACGGTTCTTCAATGGCTACATCATCGGGCTGGTGCTGGGTTATGAGTTCAGTGAGCTTCTGGTAAAGGAAAGAGAGTCGCTTTTCTACTGAAACCCGAGCCGGGAGTGACAGCACTCCACAATCAACCAGAGTCAATCCTTCTTCCCCTTCATCCACTATCCCATATCCCAAGACTAACGTGCCTGGGTCAATGCCTAGAACACGCATAAGCCCTAAACAACTCCCATACCCTATGCGTGAACACACAATTTCTCCAGAACCGCTTCAGAGTAGTCTATATTTGCGAAGACGCGCTGCACATCTTCCATGTCTTCCAGTTGATCCAGAAATTTCAGAGTCTGGAAGGCTTCTTTTTCTCCGAGTACCACTGTAGACTTGGGTACACGAGATAATTCAGCAGAAACCACTGGTTTCTTCTTTTCCACAGCTTTCCTGACCGATTCCAGATTCTGAGGTAAGGTATAAATCTCCACATAGCCCTTCTCCATCCTGACATCTTCAGCGCCAGCATCAATAGCCAACAAAGCCAGCTCCTCAGCATCCAAGCCTTCGGTCTCAATAGTAATGACACCTTTGGTTTCAAAAAGCCAGGCAACAGAACCACTTTCGGCAAGATTACCGCCACTGCGAGAGAAAAGATTACGGATATCCTGGATAGTTCGGTTGCGGTTGTCAGACAAGGCTTCCACCATCACTGCTACCCCGTTAGGGGCATAGCCTTCAAGATTCACCTCTACCATGCTGGAAGCTTCAGCACCTCCCCCACCCCGTTTTACAGCCCGCTCAATATTCTCCAGTGGCATATTACTATCCCGGGCTTTTTGCATGGCTAAACGAAGACGAAAGTTACTTTCCGGGTTAGCACCACCGTGACGTGCAGCTACTATTATTTCCCGGGTCAGTTTACTGAAGAGTTGCCCCCGCCGAGCATCAGCTACTCCCTTCTGACGCTTAATTTGTGCCCACTTAGAATGTCCAGACATACTTAACCCCTTAACTTATCTAATTTTACCATCTCATTAATTCAGGGTAAAGCCATAGGGCAAAAGCGATTCTGTCAACAAGAAGTCAAAACAAAAAGCCCCTTGACTTCACTAAGAGGCTTCAATTTTGTTTGGTGGAGACAGGGGAGACCTCAAACCAAGTCACACCTGGCTATTCCGAACTTGCAAAATAGAGGCGAGCACTAGGAGTAATGTTTCAGATCTGAAGAATGGGCTCGCCGAGTTCGAATCCATTCCGGTGAGCCAAAGTGTATGATGGACGGAACTTCTCATCTTTGGCTTCTGTTGAACGCTAAACTCTAGTAAATGACCACAGGTTTGATAAGGTCTTTGGGCTTATCACGCATCAAATACCAAGCTTTCTCTATCTTTTCCATGCCCTGAAACACATGTGTTGCCAATCTGCTGGGGTCTACGCGGTTATATTTCACCATATCTATTAGCCTTTCTATTTTTAGGCGACCAGCCCGTAAAAGCCCTCCCCTTATGGTTTTGTGACCAAGACCGGCACCCCATTCAAGGCTTGGAATCGGCAAGACTCCAGCCGGAGAGAAATAAGCTATATTTCCTATAGTGCCTCCGTGTTTCGTTATCTTTACTGCCTGAGATAGCCCTTCACCGCCTTTTTCTCCACCAGCTACAATAGTAGCATCTACACCTTCTTCGCCCGTTAATTTCATAACCTGTTCTGCTATGTCACCTTCTTTATAATTTACAATATCAGTAGCGCCATAGTACTTGGCTGCTTCTACACATACCGGTCTACTCCCCACAGCAATGATCCTACCTGCCCCATGGAGCTTTGCCCCGGCTACTGCCATAAGCCCTACGGGTCCGATTCCTATGACACAAACTACCATTCCGAACTCGACGTCAGCCAGTTCAACACCGTGAAATCCAGTAGGCATCATGTCACAAATCATAACTGCCGTTTCCAGCGGAATTTCCTTCGGAAGATGAGCCAGATTCATATCCGCATCGTTCACATGGAAATATTCAGCAAAAACACCATCTTTTATAGTTGCAAATTTGCCTCCTCTCAGCATCCCCCCTGAATGCTGAGGCCAGCCCCGCTGAATGTCAAGAGTCCTCCAATCCGCAGTGACAGAGCCTACCACTACCCTGTCACCTGGCTTAAAGTCCTTCACTGCATTACCAATCTCCGCAACTTCGCCTACTGCCTCATGACCCTCAATCATGTTATACCTTTCTCCAATAGCGCCTCCATACACATTATGAATGTCAGATGTGCACATAGCCACTGCCAGGGGGCGGATAATAGCATCTATAGGCGCCGGTTCTGGCTTTTCTTTTTCAATCCATCCTACTTCTCCAATCCTAAGCATCGCAAAAGCTCTCATCTTTTCCCTCCGTCGTAATATGGAGATTTACCTTCGTTCAACGTAATAGGACAAACCTCTTAATAATTCTGTATACTGCACATAAAGAATGGACCAAGATGTACAACAGGCAGCACTTTTGGCATCACTCTCCCCACATAACTATCGAGAGGTTTCTTTATGATGTTCCAGTTCAACATATAACTGAACTCAAAAATGGCAAGAGAGTTAGAACTATCAAACTCAAGGTAACGAACAAATATTGAGCACACGACCACTCCATAGAATTCTCGCTTACTTCATCAAGCATAATTAACATATGTGCATACCACTTGCTAACCTTCTACTTCCACCGTTCTGCATGACAAACTCATGCTTAGTAGCCTTGGTGTCCGGCTAAAACCACTATCAGACCGCCTCTTTCAAGCATAAAAACAAAATCCAGATAGCCAGGTGAAAGTCTTCAACACATGAGAATGTAACTCAAGTAAACACTATCCGGACAGATTGTACAGTATGGTGGAGGCGGGGGAGAGTCGAACTCCCCGTCCAGAAGAGAGCTCCCAGAATCACCTACAGGCTTAGTCAGCTCTTTAGTCTCATCTAACGGTCCTCTGCTGACCGAGTACAGTTAGACCAGTCGATATTTCTTAATCAGCCCTTATCGACTTCAGGACTGACGCACCCCGACTTTGCGTCGCCCAATCCCAACCCATCGAGGTGGGGTCAGGTTGGACGTGCAACCTTAATTAGGCTGCGACAGGAACTGCTTCGGCAGTTGTCTTTTGCCTCTTGTTTTATGAGGTAAGAGGCACCTCAGCCTGCTATCCTGTACACTCTCCCCTGTCGAACCCATGCGCCCCCGTGCCTTAACTTTTTAACGTGCCTTCCTGAATGACTTTATACCGCGTTCTATTTCTCGCTCTGCCTCCCGTCGGGCAATTGCCTCCCGTTTGTCATAAAGCCTTTTACCACGGGCAATACCCAACTCCACCTTAGCAGTTCTGTTCTTAATATAGAGCTTCAGCGGCACCAAAGTCAAATTCTTCTGCGTCAGTGTACCAATAAGGCTGTCTATCTGTTTGCGATGAAGTAACAGCTTCCGCGGTCGAGTTGGCTCATGATTATAGTGACTGGCAGCTTCATAGCGAGCAATGTGAGCATTAAACAGCCATAGCTCACCAGCTTCGGGTCGAGCAAAGGCATCCCTCAGGTTAACTCCCCCTGCTCGAACAGACTTAATTTCAGTACCAGTAAGCACAATCCCCGCTTCAACAGTTTCCAGAATGTGATAATCATGATAAGCTTTGCGGTTGACAGTTATTGTTTTCACAGCCACCATAGCATTAAAATTCTACCATCATTACTGAAGTTAAGTAAATGCTAATAAAAGTGGGGTGATTTAAAGTGAGCAGACAAATAGATAAGCTCTGGACATCTGTCATCATCTTCTTAGCAGTCGGCATCTTGTGTGGCGGCATATTGTTGACACTTAAGCAGGTGAAAAGCCAGCCAATAGAAATCATAATCGCTCCACCCCAAGCTCAACAATATCAAGGGCAGATCCACATTGACGGTGCGATAACCAGTCCCGGCTTCTACTCCTGGAACGAAGAAGATACTCTCCAAGCCTTCTTTCAAAGTGCTGGGCTTCAGCCAGAGGCTGACCTTAATCACCTGAAGCTCTATGTGCCTAAGATTGGTGAGGCTCATCCTCCTCAAAAAATTGACCTTAACCGGGCTGAAGCTTGGTTATTGGAAGCTCTACCCGAAATTGGTCCAGTTAAAGCTCAGGCAATCATAAACTACCGTATCCAGAAAGGACCTTTCCTACGGATTGAAGACCTACTTAAAGTAGAGGGCATCGGGCAGACCACCTATGACCGGATAAAAGCTCTGATTACCGTGGAGGACTAAAAGCAAGACACCCATGTCTATACTTTATTTCAGCTGTGCTTGGCTTTCAGGCATATATTTAGGAGCTAAAATTGCCTTCCCAGTGGCTGTCCTTCTCAGTTGCCTATTACCCCTTTGCCTTCTCCCCCTTCTTCCCCACCACAGGCATAACCTCATTATTGCCAGTTTCTGTCTTCTCATCTTTTTTAGCGCTGGTTTACGCTTCAAACAAACCCTCCCAGTGGTGAACGAACACTCGCTGCAATTTTACAATGACCGAGGAATAGCAGAAGTTACTGGAATGGTTACCAATGACCCCGAGGTCAGAGATGTTACCCAGTTTATTCAGCTTTCAGCTTCAGAGATAAAAATAAACAATGAAAGTAAGCAGGTTTCAGGAACCGCTCTAATACGAACCTCTAAATACCCCAATTATTCTTATGGCGACATACTCAAAGTCAATGGCAGATTAGTAACACCTCCCAAACTCGATGAATTTGACTACAAAGGCTACCTGGAGCAGCAGGGAATTTATTCTATAATCTATTATCCACAGATGGAGGTATTAGATAAAGCCAAAGGTTCCAAGTTACTCCAAGTAGTCTATTCATTTAGAAATCGTCTCTCGCAGGTTGTGACCAAGACCTTACCCGAGCCTCAAGGGGCTTTAGCTCAAGGGGTTGTTCTGGGCATCAGGAGTGATATACCGCCCTCCCTTAATCAGACCTTTGCCAGTACCGGAACAGCCCATCTCTTAGCTATTTCTGGTTTGAATCTAAGTATTGTCATCGGCATGGTTCTCAGTCTGGGAGTACGACTCTTTGGCAAACGGTATTCTCTTTATATTTGGTTGGCTTTCTTAGTTATCTGGTTTTACACCTTATTTACTGGTATGCGCCCGCCAATAGTCCGCGGCGCTATCATGGGTAGTTTGTTCTTGTTAGCAGAGTACTTTGGTAGACAACGTAGTGCCATCGTAGCTATTACGCTGGCAGCAGCATCAATGGTAGGAATCAAACCTCAGCTATTATGGGATGTGGCTTTCCAGCTCAGTTTCCTATCCATGGCAGGGCTTATTTTTCTCTCGCCTCCCATACAAGAATGGACGAGAAGACAAGCTTCCACCATCTTAAAGGATAAGAATGCAACTACCTCAGCCGTTAATACAATTATTGATGGCTTTGCCGTCACCCTAAGCGCCATTGTTGCTACCTTGCCTCTTATCGCCTATTACTTTGGCACCATATCCTTGGTCGGTCTTCCAGCTACACTCTTAGCCCTGCCCATCCAGCCAGGCATCATTGTTGTTACTATATTAGTTGGCGTGTTCGGGCTTATCCTTTTACCTTTAGCCCAAGTCTTAGCCTGGGTAAGCTGGCTTTTCCTCACTTACTTCCTTCTGGTGGTCAAAGCCTTTGACACTTTGCCTTTATCCCATTTGGAAATAGGCGCAATTCATCTTTGGCAAGTATGGGGCTATTATTTCGCCCTTATTGTCGTTATTTGGCTCCTCAGCTCTCGAAAGCAAGTAACTAAGTTTTTGTCCAATACATTTGCTAAAAGCCAGCAGTTAGGCGAAGGCATTTTTAATTTTCTTTCTCGGCTTCCCAAAAAACGAGTAATCCCACCTTTGTTGATATTCTTTGCCCTGGTCTGGGTAGCCATCCTGACCATGCCCGATAACCGTCTTCATGTGAGTTTCCTTGATATTGGTCAGGGCGATGCTATCCTCATTCAAACGCCAAACCGCCAAGATATCCTCATTGATGGTGGACCCAGCCCTCAAGCACTAAACTTAGAACTCAGTAAAAAACTTCCCTTCTGGGATAGGACCATTGACCTGGTAATTCTGACACAACCTCAGACCGACCATGTTACCGGTCTCGTGGAGGCACTTAACCGCTACCGGGTAAAACAAGTGCTGGAGCCAGGAATAGCTTACGATACTCCCATTTATCAAGAGTGGCTAAAACTTGTCTCTCAAAAACAAATTAGTCATACCTTTGCCCAGACTGGACAGACTCTCGATTTAGGTCAGGGAATAGCGATAGAAGTGCTTAATCCACCTTCAATCCTCCTTGAAGGTACTACTGACGACACTGACAATAATGGAGTGGTCCTCCGTTTGAATTGGGACAAGGTCAGCTTCTTGTTTACAGCTGACATTGAAAGGGAGGCAGAATTGAAACTCATCGCCGGGCGAGCTAATCTAAGAAGTACAATATTGAAGATGACGGCAACTCAATTGTAACATCCCTAGGCGTAGGGATAATGCCGTAGATAGTGACTTCGGCTCCATCAACAACTATCCTATCTGTCACTTCTCTCATGATTTCTTTCTTATCGGCAAAGTCCAGATTGGCTAAGTTAGTGGGTAAGCTCTGACAAAACTGTTCGAGCTTCTCTTTGTTAAGTTCTTGGGCTTTGGCTCTGCCTAGCTCCTTTTCTAGTCTCATCTTCTCTTCAGTCAGGCTCCTCTGCTCGTCTCTTATTTCATCCATCTTGCATTTCAAGGTCTCGAGCTCTATAGCACCTATTCTATAGGCCTGGAGCATTCTATCTTCCTCTACCTTCTTCCTGTCTAGTGCATGACATACCCTATCTAGACTAGCTTCTAGGTGAGCATGAGGGCTATAGTGGCAGTTTTCCAATTGCTGGACAATCAGTTGAGGCTGAGTTAGAAGCTTAGACATAGCCTCCCAGATTATTGTTTCCAAGTTAGAGCCCTGAATATACCTTGATGGGCAGATATTTGGACTAATGGTGCCTAACTTAGAATTACAGCAGTAGTAAACCTTGTTCTTTATTGTCCGAGCATTGAGTTTGAAGCCGCATTTACCACATACAAGCAGGCCAGTTAGGAGATATTGTCTTCGGGTGTTTCTGCGACAAGATTCTCTGTTTTTCTCCAGTTGCCTTTGAGCAGATTCAAAGGTCTCCTCAGATACTACAGCTGGAACCTCTATAGGTATCCATTGTTCAACCGGCTTCAGTACCTGAACAGTTGCACCTTTCTTGGTCTTTGCCGGAGCTTTTGCACGCTTATTGTAGTACCATTGCCCTTTGTAGACGGGATCTCTAACAATCCTATAAAGTGTGGCACGCTGCCACCAGGATTTACCTTGTCGCGTAGGAATGCCAAGCCTATTTAGTCGAAGCTGGATTGCACGCAGACTCATGCCTTCGTTGGCAAGCCAATCGAATATCATACGGACAACTTCAGTCTCTTGTGGTTCCAATTCATGCTTGCCACCAGTCAATCTATATCCGTACGGTGCTGTGCCACTAGGCTGTTTCCCAGCTCTTGCCTTCCTCATCTTCCCCCTCGTAGTGCGCTCCAATAACTTCGTCCTTTCATACTCAGCAAATAGTCCCTTCATGCCGAATAGCATCTTATCCTCAGGGGTCTGTCCCATAGACTGCGTGACAAAGTTAAGCTTTATACCAGCCCGTTCAAATTCGTCAGCAAGCACCATCAGATGCACAAGTTTCCGAGAAAGTCTGTCAGGATCATATACTAGGATAACATCTACCATATTTTGCGCGGCGTATTCTCTTAATTCGCCCAGTGCCGGTCGGTCCAAAGTTGCGCCGCTTATACCTTCGTCTGTGAACTCCTTAACCATCTCAAAGCCATGTTCAATAACAAAGTTGCGCATAGCCTCCAACTGAGTTGGAATGCTGTAGTTTTTGGCTTGGTCTTCTGTGCTTACTCTTGCATAAAGTGCCGCTCTCATTTTTGGTCCTCCTTATCGAGCTTTTCTTCTGTTTCGATCTTTTGCGGTGTTGCCTCTTGTGACACTTCTCTTCTTCTGGGTACAAATGTAATTACCTTTGCCTCGCTTCTAAGTTCTTTCTCCAGCATTTCAGCAAGTTCTTTTTTACGCAAAACCGTGTATGACGCCCCACAAACAGGGCAATATTCTAGCTCGGTTCTATATACAGCGTAAGGCTCCGGCCTACGTTGCTTAAATCTTCTGATAAGCATAAACTCAACCTGGCACTCATTACAAACCATAACGTCAAGGCTGTGCCAGGTTAGTTTCCCCAAAACGTACTTCTTCAAAAAGTCAGCATCATACTTTCCTGTTCGTGCCTCTTCAATGAGAGAGGGGAGTGTCCTCAGGAAACTCTCGGTATCGGGTGCTTGATTAGCTCCCATGAAACCTAACAATCCCTCAAAGAGCCCGAATTTGAGTCCGGCTGCCGACACTTTTGCCTCTATTTCCTGAAGTGCCTTCGTCTTCTCTTCTAACTGTCTATCTACTTCAGCAACTACTTTAAGCTTCTCTTCCATCTCCTTTGTCTTTTTCTCAAGTTCGCTATTTTCCTTCTCTAGGCTGTCTCTCCTTGTCTCCAGAGCTTTAACATCATTCTCAAGTTTGGGTAGATATTTTTCCAGGTGCTTCCTTTGACTTTGCAGGACTTCAACGGTTTGAGATAAAGCTTGCTTAAGATCCTCCAGTTCCTTAAGCTCCTGGCTAAGTGTGGTCCTCTTTCTTGATAGCGCCTTAACTTCCGTCTTCAGTCCCGTCTCGGTCTGTTGAAGCTCCTCGACATTGGGTTGTAATGTTGCTATCTCAGCCTTCATGCTCTCGATGGCTTTATCAAGCGAACCATACTCAGCCAGACGTTTGCCCAGTTTTTCCGCATCAAACTTCCTAAGTTTCATTTTTCCATACCCCTAATAATATTTTTGAAATTCTGCCAGGTAATACCTATTTCCTCAAGTTCCTGGTGTTCCTTAAGAAAGTCTTCAAGTTTGTCATCGGAGACACCTAGTTTTTTTAGTTTCAATGCCAATGGCTCCAGTCTTTCCATTCTCTCCAGGGTCAGGTTTGCCTCTTTCATCCTTTTGGCTATTTCTGCCTTTGCAGTCGATTCCACTTGCTTTACCTTATTCTGAAGTTCTCGAAGTCCCTGCTCCACTTTTTTCTTCGCTAGAGTCAATTCTTTTATGCTCTGGTTAATTGCCTCACTCTCCTGTTTCAAAGCAGCATTGCTTTGCTCAAGATTTTTGTTTTCCGAGGATAGTCGCTCGAAATCAAACACTATCTCTGTGTAACTTTTACCGGTGCTGGTTTCCAGTTCAGCAAGCTTCATCGCTGCAGGAACAAAGTCACGGTTTTTCAGCCTTGATGTTACTCTGATCATAGTCTTATGCTCTGCCGGTGGCACTCCAAGACTGTCAAAGAGCTTTAAGATGGCCACGCCTTCCTCGGCTTCTTCAACAGTGAGCCTATTCTTAAAAAGTTCCACAGCCAGACTTCTTAATGAGTCCACTTCATGCATGACTTTGTACTCCTTTGCTGCTTCAATAGTACCCAACTTGTCGGCTTCCTTTTTGAAACTGTCGGCGTAACGTGAGACAGTAGACTGGTTAACGCGACATCTTTGGGCAATCTCCGGTTGAGGTATTCCGACGAAGAAAAGCTGAAGGATCCTGGATGCTTTATACGGCGATATCTTAATGGTCATTAACCGCTAACCTCAATTCCATTCTACAAGGAGTAGACAAATTATGCAAGTTTGGGTATGCTTTTTATGCTAAATATGCTGTTAATCCTGTTAGTCCACGTTTACCTTATCGTTTATACTATAGTTTGCTTTATCGTTTGCCTTATCGTAAATTTCCTGAATTGTGGTATCATGTTAAATATATGATTTAGTGCTTGAAATCTCCGCAGAAAACGGCGTAAAGTCTAAGGGTGAAGAGGAGATAAAATGAAGAGAAAAGTTCATAAGCCACCAAGTAAAATAAGGTATGACGAATCCCACCCAACTGTCAGTGTGCGGGTTACCAGGGAACTCTATGACCAACTCAAAGAGCTCCGAGAAGAGAGCGGCAAAAGTCTGGGTGATATTTTGAGGGAAGCGCTCAAATTACAAGCACCTTCGGTAAAAAAGGCTTACCAGAGAGGTTACGAAGCTGCCAAAAATGAGTTTGCCGTCTTCTATAAATGCTCTGTTTGTGGAGGGAACCTGACAGTCACTACCGCAAAGGAAAAGGAGGCGATTGCCCAATATATGAGGGAGCACGGCTGGAGGCACGGCAAATGTGTTACTTAAAACGGTGTAAACTTGTTATAGCTGCCAGAGAGGTGAAGGAACCCGGTACACTGGGCAGGGCATAAGTTCCTTTTCATGACTGTCTGCACTCTCCAGCCGACAGGTAACAAAACAGGCTTCTGTTATCCCTGCTGTGCTGAATATGCGTTAGTTAGATGGCAAGATTTCGGTGACGGCATCTGTGACTCCTGTGACTATTGACGTAGAGTACGAAGACGGAAAATGTGTATAGATACGCCGATAGCTATTAGAATCAAGAGGACTCTAACAAGAAGAATCTCAACTATAAACATGACTGAGTATCCAATTGTTATCCATAGCAGAGCGAGAGTTACAACTTTTACTTTTAATGGAATCGCTTTTCTTTGTTGATAATTCCTAATGTAATCCCCGAAATATTTGTTGTTCAGCAACCAATTATAAAACCTTTGTGAACTTCTCGCGTAGCATGCAGCTGCAAGTAAGAGAAAAGGGGTCGTCGGCAAAATGGGTACAAATATCCCCAGAATTCCTAGCCCCACAGAGAGTGTTCCCGCAATAATCAGTAGTATCCGAACCCACTTTTGTTTCATTCTTACTTTTCACGGGGATAGATAATACTTTAGATTCCTGTATTGGTTGACTCTTATATCCCAAGGATGTAAATCTTTCGATTAGCGTACACCTTCTATTGGGATGATTACAATACCGAATGGTGAACAAAATGGACATTTGTGTAGCAAAGTTGACTATGGATGAAGAAGTGTTGACAAGGAGTTTTCTGAAATAAACTCGGGCATTAAAACAAGAGGCAGGTCTTTATAGACCTGCCTCTGGATAGCTTACCAATCCCCTTTAGGGTCCATATAGCTCTATCGTTCCATTAATGTCACCAAGCTCTAAGCTGATCTTCTTCGTCTCACCCTTAGAGCTATATCCGTACATGGTGATTTCGCTGTACTTCTCCTCGTAGAGGTCATCCAATCCCACGACATGACCTGCCTCATGGGTCGCAATGTTCCGCACATCGTACATATTCTTTAGTTTGTAGGTTTTACCCTCTCCATCAAGGTCAATCCCCCATCTCTGGGACGCGTTGAACACTATGTCCGTTTCCAAAATTTCATCCCCCGCAGACATCGTGCCATTCATATCGTTGTCCTGATACCAAATCCAGGTACCGGCAATGATGCCACCACCAGAGATAACTTGCCAAGAGACGTTGTTTTTACCGTCTTCCCTGCCCCACCAAGAGTTGGTATTTATAGTCGGATTATCGTCAAATAGTTCAGCCGAAGTAGCATCATCCCATGCCTCAAAGGCTGCCTTTATCTCCAGGTCCGCACCTGATGGAGCTCCTGTGGGATTGATTACATATGGGACTCCTGTGAGGTATTTACTCAGATCCCATTTAGGTCCCAAGAGGAGGTAAAAATCGTAAACCTTGGGCTCCTCCGGCGGGCGTGGTGGTTTACCTTTGCCAGGATGCTCGTAGTGAATGAATACTGCCTCTAGGACTCTTGGAGTTACGGGCTTAGCTGCCAGGACAGGTGCGGCAGTCAATAAGATTAAAACTGCAACCAAGAAGAAAATCAGTATGCTTCTCATCATTTATGCACCTCCCTACACCAAAATTTCGGTTTTTCGAGCCTTGACTCACTAATTTTCCGTCAATTCCAACTGTTTGTCAAGCACAAGATTAACAAAACGCCCAGTTGTATAAAAACATTCAAAAACCTTCTTCTGAAGCTAACTATTTTTACGCCCAGTTTGTGGCATTAACCTTTCACACAGTTCGAAGCTTCACGCGGAACAATTATTTCAGGAGCAGGTATAACAGTAAAAATAAAGCTACCATAGAAACTATGAAAACGGACAGAAATATGAGGAACCAGCGCCGGAGTTTCATGTACGCATATGGGGGTGGTAGCGGTGGTGGAGGTGGAGCAGGATATGTTGGTTCAACTGGGAAGGGGTATGGTGTTGGAGCTAGAACGCGGCGTCGTTTTCTGACTATAGGCGATAGAAAGAAAATTGCTATAAGGATTGCAGTTATGAATATCCCGGACATCACGACTGGGTGATTAAAGAACAACCATATAATTGCCAATAACAAGAAATTTGCAAGGATGACACACAGGAATATGGCGAGCCTTCTTGCATATATGCTAAGCGCATCTACGAAAGGATATTCAAGGGGAAGTTTTTCGTTATTTTTGCTCATGTTCTGTGCCGTTTGTTCTGACGAGATCAATTTGCTGCTGGATTATTCTCTTAGATTTAAGCACCATAAGGCGGATGTCTTGGTAAATATATATGGCGACAGGCGCTAGTGTGGATACTGCAAAAAGAAACTGGAAGGTGCTAAGTAGCCATCTCTGAATTCCGTACAGCTCGAGCTTATCGATGACATATGAATCAGTTGCCCACTGAATGAATACCCACGCACTTAGGAAAACCATGTCCATGAGAGTGCAAGCTATTTGAGTTCCAAGAACTCTGAGGCGGTTCATGAGGCCGCTATAAGGGTCGCCTTGTTTCATCCTACTAATGCTTTATCTTACAGCAAAACACTTATTCCATAAAGCAGCCGCCCTCGTAACATTATGGGATTACACATGACGCTATTTTGTTAAGTCACCATAGTGGCTACACTGGTAGGTCTTCATCAACTGCGCTGTGGTAAAATATGTTAACAGTATTACTCATCACAGAACTTATATGGCGCGAATCGAGAGGGCATAAAATGACTAAGGTTAGAACTCAAACTGGCAGCTTCGCTTATGCGAGGTATCAATTAAAACGTTCCATTTTAGAAAATGCAGTGGAGAATGATTACACTACCGAAGACTATGAAGATGCTTTGGAATTCTTTGGGGGCTGCGCTTTTTGCGGGACCAAACAAGCTCCTAGAAAGGACCACTTAGTACCTGTAATCCAGCGCGGAGACTTCATTCCTCGCAATGTTGTTCCAGCTTGCCAGAAATGTGATGATTCGAAAGGGCAAAAAGAATACCATGAGTGGATGCTGAATTCTAACTCTCGGCGTTCATTAAAGGCTCGTGGCTTTACAGACGAGCGCATAGGGGAGCGGATTAAACTGATTGAGAAGTGGCAGTCCGGGTACAAACCCATGACTGAAGCCGAACTTTTCGGCAAGGATTATCCTAAATACCAGGAAATACTTCAAAAGATGGAACAACTATGCGAAGAGGCTAAACGACTGACCAGCAGAGTAAGATCAAGAAATAGAAAATCTGGAATAGATGAAAGAGCAAAGCCATAAGCCAATCCTGAAGGCATCTGAGATAGGACAGTACGCCTACTGCCCTGTCGCGTGGCACCTCCAGAGGCAGGGGTACGAACCCGAATCGCCCCTACTGGATATAGGTTTGGAGAAGCACGTTGACTTGGGCACCCAAGTGGAAACCGTCACCAGAGCCGAGCAGACATCGAGACGGCTTCTCTGGGCAGCATGCTCTTTGCTGTTCTTCGCACTGGTGGTACTACTATGGTGGCTACTATCTTTATAGTAGTCTGGGTTGTCCTGCTGCTGGTGGGCATGATCCTGCTGCTACAGTCACGCCGGGCATACAGGCGTGCAAAAGAGACCAGAGGCGACTATGGGATACAGGAGGGCAGGATAACCTACAGCGACCTCAACAAGCCGGCGCAGCCGCTGTTTTCAAGGAGGGTCGGGCTGGCTGGCAAACCGGACTACATCGTGAGGCTCAAAGGGCAGTATATACCTGTCGAGGTGAAGACCGGCGTGGCTGCCCAGCCTCACCGGAGCCATGTCCTGCAGCTCGCCGCCTACTGCCTGCTGCTCGAGGAGACCCACGACCTGAATGTCCCCTTCGGCATCCTAGTCTACGGCGACGGGCGCCAGTTCAGGATCCCGTTCGGAGCCGACCTGAGGACGGAAGTCGAGAAGACGCTTGAAGAGATGAGAGCGCGGCTGGCAAGTGGCTCAGTCAAAAGAGATCACGACATGGTCGCCAAGTGCCGACCGTGCTCGCTGAGGAGACACTGTAAACAGAGAATTGATTGATGCGTCAAGCTTAGTGTGCGAGAGGCTAGCTTAGAGTAGATGGAGTGGGAGCGCGTATCGGTGAGGGCGGTATGGTTGGAGGTGATGGAGCACATCATCCAGATGTCATTTTGAGCAATTGTGGCTGGTAATAGCTACCTGTTGGATCCTGAGCGGTCTCCATCAGCAGCATGTCCTTATATTGTTATCCTGCCGATCTCTCTGCACAGTTTGTCAATGCGCTTGATTATTGGAGCGATAGCGTGATGGGTGCGGATAGCCCGCCTCAGTGCACCCACTGATCGCAACCGAAGTCTAGGTACCAATGCGGCGGTAGCATAAGCCGCCTGCTCTGCCAGGTTAGCCATATCTTGATGCTTTGGATTCGCAGGATCGAACTTGGGAGGCCCTATCTCCAAGGGACGTTTGTGAATATTACGCTCACGATACCGGCCATACCTCCCTCGAGGGCGCGTAGCATCATCGACTGCCTGGGAGTTCAACCAAGCACAAAGGAAGTGTGCTTCAGCCAGGGAATCAGTTAGATACCAGTAACACTTTGCGTCCACAATAAGCCTAGCAAAAGTCATGGTGGATCCGTCCGCGCCTTGGCACTTGTCGCTTACTGTGTCTATAACTGACGCTGCCAATTCGCGGGCTGATGCCACATAAAGCACTGCATATCGCCCCTTACGAGCAGAAAACTGTTTCTTCAGCTCACCATGATAGTCTACTCTCTCTGCTAATTGAACTGGTGCTTTTTGTGTTTTCTTTGCTGCCCATGTTGCCTCTGCTTTTTCAAGCCAGTGACCCAAGTGAAGCATTCCGGCTTGGAATGCCGCTGCACTAGATAGTAGCACCCATTTGCCACCCAAAAAAGCTATCGGCAGCACCACTGCTCGAAGACGTATGCAGTGGAACGGCAGGATATCTGTAGAGAGCGCTGTTCCGTAGATAACCTGCGATTCTACTTGGCCACGTGACATGTAGTCGTTCCAGGGTTTCTTAGTCGGCACATCTTGGTCACTTTCAAGAAGTGGCGCTTCTGGATCAAAGCCAAGGCGAGGGTCAGCGACCAAGCGCACGAACCAAAAGCGCCTTGGAACAATGGTAGCACCTTGGTGAAAGCTCCGTAGGTAAGGTGACGGCTGACTAACCAATGGTGCTGGGCTCCATTGCTCAGTGTCTTGCCTAAGCATTTTGGTTGCTTCCTGCCAGCTCGCATTCTTTCTTGGTAGATGGCCCGAGAATCTAATATAGGGAACAGGGTAAGCATTTCGCTCTCCCTTCTTGGCTATCAGAACACATGCTGGCACGCTGAAAAGCGGTGAGACTTCGTTTAAGTCCAGAATCCCTTGGCACCTGACTTCCGATACTACATCAAACCGAAACTTCATAAACTCAGCGTGTTGTCGGTGGATGAGTACGCTCCGCGGCATTACGAACGCGATAGTCCCACTATTCTTTAAGTAACTGCGAACGCATTCAGCGAAAAATAGTGTAGCCAGCTCAAGTTGTGTAACTAGCTTAGCACCTTTAGGTTTGATACCTAAGGCGCGCATTTCTTCCTTGAGGAAGTTTTGATAACGTATGCTTTTAATATAACGGAGCGAGAGCCAGGGGGGATTCCCAATGACAAGATCGAAGGGCTCGCCTCTACTTAGAATATAGGGCCGGATCACGTTGCGAATCACAAAACGCCAGATGGAATCTCGGCCTGCCTTGAATAGCCGATGGAGTGCCTCGAATGTCCCAAGTAGCATCGCCTGATCGCTTACCTGTAACGCCTTGGAGTTGATATACCTTTCAAAACCATCACGGGAGCCTCTCTCTGTCCAGAAAACGAGCATCGTTACGATTTCATCAAACAAGCCTGGTTCTACTGCAAGGGTAGTAGGGAACTGGAGGGTTTCATGGTCAGCCTCGATTTCTAGAGGTAACATGGTATGGACTACGCCGCCGTATCGCAAAGAGTCACCCAGATAAACAGGCACAGTGAACGAACTGGTGCGGGCGGTCAACAATGGCGCAGCTGCAATAAGATAATTAGTACGTGCAATAAGTACTGGCAATGGATGTACGTCTACACCGGTCACATGACTCTGGATATGCTCAAGGATGCGACTATCTACCCAGCCGCGTTTTCGGAGTAATTCAGTGATCAGTCGGATAGCTAAGAATAGGAATGTGCCCGAACCGCAGGCAGGATCCAAGAGTCGAATGGTAGCATTACTGCCAAGCTGCTGACGGAGCATTTCTTCAGCTAGCCAGTCAGGAGTATAGAATTCTCCCAACTGGTGCCGGTCTTGAGGATCTACAAGTTGCTGGTATAGTCCTTTCAATAGGTCTTCAGTAAAGCCGGACGGGTCATACTGTTCCAGTTGACTCCTGAGTTTACTCAGAAGCGTTACTGCATCTCTCTGTGTGTTGGGATGTAGCATCCACGAGAATAGATCCTCTTCGACAAAATTCTCAATACCGATACCGCTGAAGTATGCGCCTGTTAGCACATCCAACTCATTTGCGGGAGAGACAGAACGGAAAATGAGGCTAGCGAATAGCTTCGCTAGTGTCGCAAGGTATGTGTGTCGAAGGAATAGGTCTTCGTTTCCAAGCCCTTCGCCATACACTACCGTAAGCTGCGTTTGCCAGACCTCGTACCTTAGGGCAGCAGAAGGCTCTGACTTCACGGTATCCCACCAGCTCCTGAGGGCAAACATTGTGACATTGTACGTAGGACTTCCAGCCCCAAACCTGGAGGATATATCGTCTTCGGTAGGACTTCGTGGCGTCCGCCGGAAAAGGTAACGGTCAAGCCATAGCACTGCCTGCTCACCACTCAGGCGACTGAAGTCTTGCCTTTCGAGAGGACGTATATCAGGCAGAGCACCGTTAGTGAACGATGGCTGGTATACACAAAATTGCACTCCATCTGTCGCAATCCCCACGCAGCGAGCCTTTGGATTCTGGTTGTGAAACACCCCAAGATAGCCCCTGAGTTGAATTTCAGCCTCATTAAGTTCTCTATTCAGGTTAGTCTTGAATTCGAAGAGTGTATCACCGACCACTGTGTCAATGCGTCCATGGACCTGTAGCCTTGTATCGTCCGCACGCTGTTCTAATACATATTCTGTGGCTGGAATCTGGAATATATCCTCTATGAACCTGACGAACTGGATAACCTTGCCTGTATGGCTAGACTGCAAGCGGACTGCTTGCAAGTATCCCTGTAGTCGGTTGTCTAGGGGCTCATGTGCCTGATCGTACATTGTACCTCCATAAGCCTTTTTCATACAGCCATCGAATCCAGCAAACTTTTCATTACTAACTCAAAAGGAACTGCCATTCATGGTCTTTGAGATACTATAGAGCTTTTTTGCCTATAGCTCAAGTCCAGGCGAGAGGCAACTTTAAGACTAAACAGAAGATCACAATACGTCAGAAGGTTCGATAGATGTTTGGGCATTTTTGTAGGGTGAGTTGCCCTAGAGACTAGCGGCAACCTGTGAAGCCTGGCATCTGAGTTAGCTTAAGCCAATCTGACTTCTTGCGATCATGTAAGCGTCTTTAATGCTCCCGCTGGAATTACCTTCAAAATATGTCCTAGCTTTGTGGAGTGCAGACGGATCTGAAGTGACGCTATTAAGAAAATCCGCATCAAAGTGGAAAGCTACTAAACTGGAGAACACCTTCTCGCTATATTTCATGAAAGTGTCGACATTGTCGGTTCCAGCCGTAGCCCAGCGGCTAAGCAAGTAGATATATATTAGAAGTGTATCCTCCTGAGTTTGAAATATAACCGGAATATGACCAGCACTTGGCTGTTCAATAGGCAACAGCATAGTTCCCTCTTTTCGTGCCAAACCGAACAGCGCTTGATTCAATATGCATATGAGGGAGGGAGTAAAATCAGGGTACTTCTGCGAATGTACTGCAAAATCAATGAATGCCAATTTAATGTTTGGGCATTGGTAGGCAAATGCTGTCACAAGTGGTGGACTACTCAAGGACCCAGGAATGCATTTCATACTGCGAACCTTCTGGGTTTTTAGAAAAATATCCTGCAAGTCAGGTGTACACAAGGACGATTTTATCTCAAAGGCTGCGTAAACACTCTCCACCATGGCAACAGCAGTTCTATCCTCTTGAAAAAGAAGCGGCCAGAAGTTTCGATCAACTAGTACTCCATCGAATTTAGGCGATTCAGCATCCTGGGAATCCACAATAACCACATCCTGCTTAAGGGATATACGGGTAGGTAAAAGTTTATCGAGTATGTCAAAGATTTGGTGCTCTCGGCTCTCCCCTTTAGTTACTTTGTGCTGTATTAACGCCGATGAATTGAAACTAGTCATGAGGTTTTTCGCATAGTTCCGGAACCATTGTTGAGTCTTGGTTGGCGAAGAGACCATGGCGTTCAATCTAATATCTCGCATTCAACGCCCTGCCAGACCGGTCCTCGAGCCCCACGCATGTCGATCAGCAAACCGGCAATCACGTCCGTGCGAACAATCCTTAACTTCCTTCCGTTGTACTCAAGCTCGCCAGATAAATCGCCTTTCACCAAGACTTCATCGAACGTCACGCTAGAACCAGAGATCGTGTAGACTCGATCTGTCAAGCCCACCACATTACCGGATTTTAACAATTCAGTAGAGGGACGGGTGAAAGATATTTTTTCTTCAGGCACAGTATTCCTTCCGCCTAAATTTAGACTAACACATAAATATAGTGAAAACAAGAGTATACAGAATAATAGATTGCTTAAGAATCATGTGAACAATAAGCCAGAATGTGTGACCCTAAGACTTGACAAGCGGCTTTTGCAGCCCATATTGTATATTGGTTTTATCCCCAACGCATTAAGCAGAAACCTTATGGAGGTAGAAGCAACATGAAAATCGAAACAGT
>Ga0315312_1000634_pt1 | contig 36980 bp, 34 predicted proteins | sample TDP7_MG_FD_203629 | JGI IMG/M metagenome (GOLD analysis project Ga0315312, IMG submission 203629) | Freshwater sediment microbial communities from Lake Towuti, South Sulawesi, Indonesia - TDP7 | ecosystem: Environmental > Aquatic > Freshwater > Lake > Sediment | place: Indonesia: South Sulawesi... | reverse complement strand
AAATTGGCATCTCTGGTCTTCTTAATCCGCTTGGCGATCTCCGTAATTGCCCAGTCCCAGGACTTCTCCTCCCACGCCGTCCCTCCGGGGGCACGATATAGCACTTTACTTAGTCGCCAGGGGTTATCGGCGGAAAGCTGGCGCAGTGAAGCCCCTTTGGCGCAGCCAGCACCACGATTGATAGGGTGGTCGGGGTCGCCCTCAATATTGACTACTTTGCCGTCCTGTGAGGCGACGATAAACCCGCAACCAGAGGCATCATAGGGGCAGATGGTGGTTTTTTCGCCAATCTTCTTTTTGAGGGGCAGGGCTTTAGCTGGGGCAGCTTGAGCAATATCTGGCTTCAATGCTCCAAGGAGAAAAATACCACTCAGACCGACTCCGGAAGCCTTCAAAAAATCTCTTCGGCTTAGCTCCATAGTACCTCCTCTTTATGTCACCGTGAAGCCCTCAAGGAGCACCTCTGTGATTTCAACGCCGCTTGGTCTTCGCAAGGCACAAAAAAAGAGGCAAAAGAAATTCTTTTTGCCTTAATGATGAGCCTGTTTCACTTTAAATTTTAGTATAAACTACTGAGAAAACAATTGTCAAACACCCTGTTTTTCATAGGTCAAACACCCTGTTTTAATGTTTCCCCGATGACAATGTCAGGGCGGTAGCTTTAATTTACAGACCTCGGAATGTTATGTTATAATTTCTTGAAATTGGCAACTGCCTAACTAGCGAGGTGTCGTTTTGGACAAGGAAACCAAACAGAATATTATTGCTGACTATCGCCTTCATGAGAAGGACTCTGGCTCTACTGAAGTCCAGGTAGCCATGCTGACCGAAAGGATAAAACAGCTGACCAATCATATGGCGGCGCACCGCCATGATTTTAACGCCCAGCGTGGCTTGCTCAAGCTCGTCGGGCACCGCCGAAGGTTGTTGAGCTACCTCAGTCGTGAGGACATTGAGCGCTACAATAAGTTAATCAGCCGGCTTGGTCTGCGCAAGTAGTTTTGAGTGAGAATACAGTTTAATGCAATCCTTTGAAAACAACGTTGGTGGCAGGAAACTCATTATTGATACCGGGAAACTTGCCGGACAGGCGAGCGGGGCGGTAACGGTCCGCTACGGCGACACAGTAGTCCTGGTTACTGCTTCCGTCGGTGATAAGGTAAAGGAGGGGGTTGACTTTGTCCCCCTGACCGTTGACTACGAAGAGAGACTCTATGCGGCGGGCAAAATCCCGGGTGGTTTTATTCGCCGGGAAGGACGTCCCAGCGAGGAAGCTATCTTAGCTTGCCGACTGGCTGACCGTCCCATCCGTCCACTTCTTCCCAAAGAGTGGCGACGAGAAATCCAGATTATTGCCACTGTCCTTTCGGTTGACCAGGAGAATGACCCTGACATTCTGGCGGTGATTGGCAGCTCGGCGGCTTTATTAATTTCAGATGTTCCCTTTACTGACCCGATAGCCGCGGTTCGTGTTGGTTATATCAATAATGAGTTTGTCTTAAACCCCACTTTGCAACAGCTTGAGGTAAGCCAGCTTGACCTGGTGGTTGCCAGTACCAAACAGGCTATCGTGATGCTGGAAGCTAAGGCAAAGGAAATTCCGGAGCATCTTATCCCCAGGGCAATTCAGTTTGGTCATGAGGCAAACCAGGAAATTATCCGGATGCTGGAACAACTCCAGCAGTGCTGCGCCAAACCCAGAGTGGAACTTACCAAGAAAGAAGTTAACGCTGAACTTGACTCAGCCGTTACCGCAACCATTGGTGGTAGGCTGGCTTCAGCCCTCAGCCATCCCGACAAAGCTCAGCGTGAACAGACGCTTACGGCTCTAAAAACAGAACTGACAGCCGGACTGAAGGAGAAGTTCGCTGAAGAGGACATCCTCGTCCTCTTTGAAGCTAAGTCCAAAGCCGAGGTCAGAAAGCACCTCCTTGCCGGGCAACGTCTTAGCGGTCGTGGTCTAACTGAAGTCCGTCCAATTAGTTGCGAGGTTGGCATTTTACCACGCACTCACGGCTCAGCACTGTTCACCCGCGGTCAGACCCAGGTATTAACGATTACCACCCTCGGCTCCACACGTGAAGTACAGCAGCTTGACGGGCTGGGGATAGAAGAGACCAAACGCTTTATTCACCACTATAATTTCCCACCTTTCTCCAGCGGGGAGGTCAAGCGCCTGGGTGGCACCAGCCGGCGTGAAATCGGGCACGGAGCCTTGGTGGAACGGGCACTTTCCGCAGTATTACCATCGGAGGAAGCTTTCCCATACACTATTCGCCTGGTTTCCGAAGTCCTGGGCTCCTCAGGGAGCACTTCTATGGCAAGCGTCTGCGCCGGGAGTCTCTCGCTGATGGATGCCGGTGTACCGGTTACTAGGACGGTAAGTGGGATTGCCATGGGACTGGTTACTGGCGAAGACGGAAGCTACACCATTCTGACTGATATTGAAGGCTTGGAAGATGCCTATGGTGATATGGACTTCAAAGTTGCCGGCACCACCGCGGGTATTACCGCACTGCAGATGGACATTAAAATTAAGGGTGTCAGCCTGGGACTCATTGAGAAGATAATCAATCAGAGCCGTGAAGCCCGCATGTTTATTCTGGATAAGATGAACCAGACCATTAACGCCAGCCGACCCGAGCTTAGCCGTTACGCACCGAGAATGTACAAGATACAGATTAACCCGGAGAAAATTGGTACGGTCATTGGCACCGGTGGCAAGACCATCCGCTCCATCATTGAGGAAACCAAGACCGATATTGATATTAAGGATGACGGCACGGTTATTATCGGCTCACCAGATGCCGCCGCCGCCCGAAAGGCGATTGAGATGATTGAAAACCTGACCAAAGAGGTTGAGGTGGGCGGCATTTATACCGGCAAGGTAACCCGCATCTTTGACTTCGGGGCAATGGTTGAGTTCCTGCCCAATAGAGAGGGTTTGGTCCACATCAGTGAATTGGCTGACTACCGTGTTGGCAGGGTGGAGGATGTGGTTAAGGTGGGCGATGAGGTCATGGTCAAGGTCATCGGCATTGATAATCAGGGCAGAATTAACCTATCACGACGGGCGGTTTTTGAGAAGATATCCCAGCTTCACGGGACTCAAGAAAAAGATGCCCACGCCCGACCTGCCCGGAGAGAGCCACGTCGTCCCTACCCCCCACGAGGTAGACGAGAATCTGAGCCATACCCCCGGAAAGATCGTACTTTCTAAAAAGCCAGAAATCGGCTAAAATACTGAAATCTGAGGGGTGAGCTATGAGCCCAATAAAGGTAGCCGTACAGGGTGCCATGGGGAGGGTGGGGCAGGAGGTCGTCAAGGCAGTTTCTCGCGAGCCTGATATGCAACTGGTAGGGGCGGTGGATATCAAAGTGCCTGGTGCTTTTCTGACCTTACCGGATGGCTCGGGGACAGTCCCCGCTTCGGCTAAAGTAGAAGAGATTATCACCAAGTACCAGCCGGATGTGCTCGTCGATTTCTCCAGTGCTCCCGCCACGATGACGGCTGCCCGTATCGTCTTCAAGAGCAAGGTTGGTATGGTGGTTGGCACGACCGGTCTCACCAAAGAGAACATTGAGGAGATTGGGAAGCTGGCGGCGGAAAACGGGGTGGGGGCAGTCGTGGCGCCTAACTTTGCTCTGGGCGCCGTCTTAATGATGCACCTCGCCAAACTAGCGGCAAAATACTTTGATTATGCTGAAATCATTGAGTTGCACCATCATTTGAAAGCTGATGCCCCTTCGGGGACGGCTCTCTTGACTGCCCGGCAGATGGCGGTAGCCAGAGGCAAACCTTTCGCCCGACCCCCGGAGAAGGAGGCTTTCGCCAGTCGGGGACAGTCCCTGGAGGGAGTAACTATTCACAGTGTGCGTCTGCCCGGTCTGATGGCGCACCAGGAAGTACTTCTGGGGACATCAGGGCAGACGCTGAGCATTCGTCACGATACCATCAATCGGGAGTGCTACATGCCAGGGGTCTTGCTGGCAATAAGGGAAGTGGTCAAGCGCAAGGGGTTAACCTACGGCTTGGATACTTTGCTCGGCTTGTGAGGCAAAGTTGAAGGGTTACAAGATTGCCATTGTTGGTGCCACGGGACTTGTTGGGCAGGAGTTCATCAAGATACTGCTACAGCGCAACTTCCCGATGAACTCAATCCATCTATTTGCCTCCGACCTTACCGCTGGCCGGAGGCTCATCTTCAAGCACGAGGAGATTGAGGTCAAAGAGACTGCCCCTGATTCCTTTTTTGGCGCGGATGTTGTCTTCTTTTGTGCTGGCTCCGAGGTAAGCCGTCATTTTATCCCCTATGCGGTGCAGTCAGGTGCGGTGGTTATTGATAACAGTGCTGCCTTCCGCCTTGAGCCTGATATTCCTCTGGTCGTCCCGGAAGTAAATGTAGAAGATATCAGGGGGCACAAGGGACTTATCACCACCCCCAACAGCACCACCATTAAGCTGGCAGTAGCGCTTTACCCTCTGCATAAAGTTAATCCAATTAAGCGAATTGTGCTTTCTACTTATCAATCAGTGTCCGGGACAGGCGCGGTCGCCATGGAAGAGCTGACGATGCAGTCCAAGCAGGTTCTGGAAGGGCAGACGGCAATCCCTCACGTTTATCCCCACCAGATTGCTTTTAACGTTTTGCCGGAGATAGATGTTTTTCTGGATGATGGCTATACCAAAGAAGAGTGGAAGATAGTCAAAGAGACCCGCAAGGTAATGCACGCCAACGACATCACTATTTCAGCCACCTGCGTGAGAGTGCCGGTATTTACCGGGCACAGCAGTACCGTTCATGTTGAATTTACCCATCCCATGCTGACTGACGAAGCCGAGCGTCTTTTAGCCCAAGCGCCGGGGGTGAAGATTCAGGATGACCTGTCAATCAGCCTTTACCCCCACCCGTGGGCAGTGGCGGGCTTTGATGATGTCTTTGTCGGGAGGATACGGCGGGATATCTCTCATCCTAATGGGCTTGCCTTATGGCTTGTCGTTGATAACGTGCGCAAGGGGTCGGCGCTGAACGCCGTCCAGATTGTTGAAGAAATGATAAAAAGGGACTGGCTGAGTCCCAGGAGGTAGTAAAAATGAAGCAGCTGGGTAGACTGATAACGGCAATGGCAACACCTTTCAATGAGAAGGGGGAAGTCAACTACGAGCAAGCCAAAAAATTTGCGGTAGCCTTGCTCAACTCAGGGAGCGATGGGATTCTGGTCGGAGGGACGACCGGTGAATCGCCCACGCTCAGTCACGAGGAAAAATTACGCCTGTTCCGGGAGATTAAGTCGGTGGTGGGGGATAGGGGAGCGGTTGTTGCTGGCACCGGCAACTATAACACGGCGGAAAGTGTGGCACTGACCAGGGAAGCAGAGAAGATTGGCGTGGATGCCTGCCTGATGGTCGTCCCGTACTACAATAAGCCGACCCAGGATGGTCTCTATCAGCACTTCAAGACGATTGCTCAGGCGACCAAACTACCCTGCATTGTCTATGATGTGCCATCGCGAACGGTAACCAGTATCGCCGCGGAAACGGTAGTCAAACTCAGCCAGATTGAAAATATCGTCGGTATTAAGGAAGCCAGCGGCAACTTTGAGAAGATTGGCAAGATTATCGCCAGCGCGCGGAAGGGCTTTCTCGTCTGGAGCGGCAATGACAATGATACTTTCCTGATTCTAGCCCTCGGCGGCTACGGCATTATCAGCGTAGCCTCAATGCTGGTGGGCAAGCAAATCAAGGAGATGATTGACAGTTTTGTCGCTGGCAAGGTGGCGCAAGCCGCCAGCATCCACCTGAAGCTACTGCCGCTGGTCAATGCCCTGTTCATCGTCTCCAATCCCATCCCGATAAAGTATGCCCTGAACTATGTTGGTTTCAACGTCGGGAAACCACGATTGCCCCTCGTTGAACCAGATGAGAAAACGGCTAACGCCATCAAGGAGACGCTGAAGAACTATAAAATTGACCTGCCGCTAAAGTAGCCGACAACGACAGGAAAGTCTTGCCTCAGATGTCATTCTGAGCGTAGCGAAGAATCTGGGGGCGGGGTCTAGCCACTACTCTCGCCGAGATTCTACAGGATTGCGGTCAAGGTGTAGAATAGGGTCATGGAATTCTTTAAATCATTTGGTTTGTTGCTACTCGGGATTCTTAAACGTCTTTATTATCTTATACCTTCACTTTTCACAGACCCCTTTGATTTTCTTGAGAGGTGGTTTAAAGTGATTTATGAACCACCTCAATGGTTGTTTTGGCTGTTGCTATCATTGGGTTTAGCTATTGCTATCAGCAAGACTTACCACGAATTACGGGTGCAAACTGGCGGATATAAACTACTTGCGGAAACAAAGAGATTATTACGTGATTTTCGTCAACAAGCATTGGAGTTAGAAAAAGACCCGACTCTTACGATGACGGAGGTTAAGGCATGGATTAACCAAACCGCTCACTTTATTGAACTTGCTTTGGGTAGTGCTCGTAGAAAGGATTTCCTGCGAATAGCAGAAGCAGAGGGGCGTAATTTAGATTTGAACATTATTCCGCACATTCAGGGATATTTAAATAGGCACTCATGTTGGGTAGGAGACCTTGCTGACAGATTAGGAGAGACTGATATGAGGCAAAATTTTAAGAGCAAAGATTTGGATTCTATTCGGAAACAATTTTTTGGTAAGAAGGATTCTCAGACTTGATTAACTTGAGAAGAGTATCCCGAAATAGATACTGATTCTTGCGGTTGTTAAACCCCCATTCCCCACGAATCTTTTTGTCACTCTTCCGCCCGAGGAATTCCTCAGAATCGCGATTGTTCGTTGAAGTCTATTTCTTCAACTGCTTCTTGGCTTCCGCCAGTTTGGCTTCGTAGTCGCGGCGTGGCGGCGCAAAAACCTCAATGGTATTTATCCCCTTGCGCCCTACATAAAGGGCGTGCTCCTCATTCCCAGGGACAACCATTACGTCACCGGGCTTGATAGGGAAACGCTTGCCATAGAGCACCTGCTCGCCATCGCCGCCGGTGACAATCATAATTTGTTCCGGCTCATGCTTATGGTAGGGCACCATTGCATTTGGCTCTAGTTCGGTGAAAATGGCGGTCATTCTTTCCGCCGTAGCTACGTGAAACTTCAAACCCGGTCCCAGGTGGACAAAAGGCTCATTCTTCCACTGGATAACGTATTTCTTGTGTTCTTGTTCGCTGGCTAATGGCTCTTTCTTTGGCTCTGGCATTAAAGACCTCCTTTAGCTTGGATTTTGCCCTCACCCCCTTAGTCTCCCCTCTCCTGGTAGGAGAGGGGGAGGGTAATTTTGGAAGAGGGGACTGGCGCCCCTCTTAGACTCCCCGTTTTAAAATCTTTTAACTGGGCTTGCTTTTCGGTTTGTTATCCTCTTATTTCCGAAGCGAGGTGTATTTTCCCCTTGCTACTCCCAAGGGTGGAGGGGATGGGTTTCTCCCCCTTAATACACTTTCATCTTGAATATCGTCTGCTCTCTGGCTTGCCCCACCGAGATTATGCTGACCGGACAGCCAGTCAGTTCCTCCAGTCGGGTGATATATCGGCGTGCCTCTACCGGCAGTTTTTTATATTCCGTAATATTATTAATTGAAGTCTTCCAGCCGGGCAGTTCCTCGTAAACGGGCTGGCACTTCTCCAGCACCGCGGCGTTTGCCGGGAAATATTCAATTTGCTTACCGTTCAGTTTATAGGCGACACATATCTTTACCGTTGGCAATTCATCCAGGACATCAAGCCGGGTAACCGCTGCCTGGGTAAAACCATTAATTCGGGTACTGAAGCGGGCGGCAACGGCATCAAACCAGCCACAGCGGCGCGGGCGACCGGTGGTAGTGCCGTACTCGTGAGCCCGCTCCCGAATCAGGTCGCCAATGTCATCCTTAAGCTCGGTAGGCATCGGTCCGCTACCAACGCGGGTGGTGTAAGCTTTGAACACGCCGAGAATATGAGTGATTTGCTTGGGACTTAAGCCGGAGCCCTGGCACCCTCCGCCAGCTATCGGGGAGGATGAAGTAACATAAGGGTAGGTGCCAAAGTCGGGGTCAAGCAAACTACCCTGCGCCCCTTCCAGGAGGATTACATCGTTGCGGTGCAGTGCGTCTTCAAGAAGCTGGGTGGTGTCCTTGATGTAGGGGGCGAGGCACTCACCGTACTCGCAATACTCATGGTAGACGTCTTCTTCCGATAGCGGGGTGGCGCCGTAAACTTTGGTCAAGATGGTATTTTTGTAGGTCAGAATGGTATGGAGCCGCTCTTTGAATGCCGCTTTATCCAGAAGTTCGCCGGTCCGAATGCCGAGTCGGGCAATTTTGTCGGAGAAGGCAGGACCGATACCCTTCCTGGTGGTGCCTAAAGCTTTGCCGCCCCGCTGTTCCTCCTCCAGCCCATCCAGCAGGAGATGGTAGGGCATTACCACCTGAGCGCGGTCGCTGATGACCAGGTGGGAGATGTCAATGCCTCGCTTCCTAATGTCTTCCATTTCCGCCAGCAGGACTTTGGGGTTGATGACCACCCCATTGCCGATAATTGAAGTGGCTCGGGGAGAGAAAATACCGGAAGGCACCAGGTGCAGTTTAAACTCACCGTAGCGGTTAACTACGGTATGACCCGCATTATCCCCGCCAGAAAACCGAACGACGATATTGGCTTTCTCGGCGAGCAAATCAACAATCTTACCTTTGCCTTCATCTCCCCAGTGAGCCCCGATAATCGCAATAATTGGCATATTTCCTCTCCTCAAGTCAAATTGGAATGTCCGTAAGTTATTTAACCTTAGTCTGGTGCCAGATGTAAAGTAGTCTCTGGATAATAGTCAAAAAGCTGAAAAACACGATAATGCTGAGGGCAGTAATCAAAGCGTAATCAAACTGGCTGAGCAAAAGACCAAGCGCGAGAAGGATAACCCTCTCAGTTCTGGTAAATAAGCCCACTTTACACTCCAGATTAATCGCTTCGGCTCTGGCGCGGAGGTAACTGACCAGCAGTGAAGCGGGCAGGGCAAGACCGGTCAACAGAATGCCAGCAGTGGACTGCTCCCGGGCATAGAATACCAGGATGCCCAGCAAAACCACCACTTCCCCGAGGCGGTCTAGTGTAGCATCAAGGACGCCCCCGAACTTAGTGACCCGATTGGTGAAACGAGCCAGTGCCCCATCCAGCATATCAAAAAGCCCGCCAAAGAGCACGACAAACCCGGCGGCAAAGGTGTACCCGAAGGCGATGAGCACTCCCGACCCAACGGCAATCAAAAACCCAAGCCAGGTGAGGGTAGTGGGCGCAACACGCGTTTTAGCGAGAAGCCTGGCTATCGGTTGGCTGAAGAAGTGGGCGGTATTCTCCCGTGCCTCAACCAGTTTTTTCATTTGCTCACTTTCCTGAATCGCCGTGCTGAAGCCCGGCTAAGATTTTACGACTTCCTGGGGTACTTTAGCGGCTGATTTGCCAAGCACGTTGAGGTAAAAGTCCATCACTCTCCGGGAAATCCGCTCCCAGTCGTACTGGGACGCTGTCGCTCTACCACGAGCCCCCATCTCTTCCCGCATCCGCTCATCGGTCAGCAGGGTAATTAGCGCTTCAGCAAGCTTCTCCGAGTCCCGTGGCGGTACGAGCAACCCCTCGGCGCCATTGGTTAGCACGCTGGCATAGCCTTCAATGTTAGAAGCAACAATGGGTCTACCTGCTGCCATCGCCTCAAGTAAGACAATGCCAAAGCTCTCTCTTCCCGTGGCAGGGCAGCAGACAACATCAGCCGTCTTGAAATAGCGTGGCAGGTCTCCAAAGCTGGCATAACCAACAAAAAAGACACCTTCAAGTTTGCTCTGGCGGATTCGTTTTTCATACTTGTGGCGCAGTCGGGTGCCCGGTCCGACGACAATCAAGCGTGTTTTGGGAAGTTCTCTTTTGATTTTCTGGAAGGCTCGAATCAAATAATCGACACCCTTGCGCTTTTCTAATCTGCCGACAAAGAGGATATTCCGCTTATCATCATCGAATTCATCAATTGGTGTGACATCTGGACGGAAACGCTGGCAGTCAACACCATTGGGGATAATCTTATAGTCACAGGGGAAATATCTACTAACGCACCTCATAGCCGGCAGAGAAACAGCAATCCTGCCATCCAGCTTGCGGAACCAGCGGTTTAGCAAGTATTTGCCGGCAACGGTGAACAGGTACCAGGGGTCAGCGCCAGAAGCGTGAAAAGTGCCGACTGCCGGGGTGTTTGTCAGGCGAAGGACAGTGGTGCACAGCATGGGTACCAGCGGTTCGTGGAGGTGGGTGATGTCAAAGTTTTCTCGCTCCAGCACTTCGGTTACGCGCCTTGATAGCCAGGGTGATAGCGTGATGCGGGCAATGGAGCCGCTGCTGGGAACGGGGCGGGGTGTGCCGATGGGAATAAAGTGGTCACCGAGAGTGTGAATCGCTTTTGAGGCGGGAGCGATAATCTTAACCTCATGCCCCATCCGGGTAAAGTGCTGTTCCAGACAGGAGATGTGATTGACAACACCACCCGGATAGGCGAAGTCATAGGGTGAAACCAGCGCTATCCTCATGAGAAGCCACCCCTTCCTAAGGACTATTTCTTCGGTAACGGTGGTTCTTCTTTTGCTTTGCGCTCTTGTTCCGTCAGCTGGTTGGTCTTGATGAACTCTTCTACCATCCGCCGTGCTTCATCGTCGGTATATTGCACTGGTGGCGACTTCATGAAGTACGCCGATGGTGCGATTAGTGAGCCTTTCAGCCCGCGGTCAAGGGCAAGCTTACAGCAGCGGATGGCATCAATGACCACCCCGGCGGAGTTAGGGCTATCCCAGACCTCCAGCTTGAGCTCCAGATTAAGCGGGACATCGCCAAAGGTGCGTCCCTCCATCCGGATATGGCAGAACTTCCGATTATCCAGCCAGGGTACGTAGTCGCTGGGACCGACGTGGATGTTTCTCGGGTCCATCTCGTAGTCAAGCTGGGAGGTAACGGCGTTAGTCTTGGATATTTTCTTGGACTCAAGGCGCTCCCGCTCCAGCATGTTGAGGAAGTCAGTATCGCCGCCGAAGTTCAGCTGGTAGGTGCGCTCCAACCTGACACCACGGTCGCGGAACAAACGAGTCAGGACACGGTGGATGATGGTCGCCCCGACCTGTGATTTGACATCATCACCAATTACGGGGAGTCCTCGCTGAGCAAAGCGCTCCTGCCAGTACTTCTCACGGGCAATGAAGACGGGAATGCAGTTGATGAGACCGCAGCCGGCGGTGAGCACTTGCTCAATATACCATTTGGTGGCTTCCTCACTGCCGACCGGTAAATAGTTGAGCACAACGTGAGCTTTGGTATCTTTGAGGATTTTAACAATATCGGCAGTTGAGCCGGGCGCTTTCTGGATGATTTGGGAGAGATACTTGCCCAGACCATCGTGGGTCATACCACGCTCAACTTTGACACCAAGATTAGGCACTTCACAGAATTTGTGAGTGTTATTGGGTGAGGTAAAAATAGCCTGGGAAAGGTCTTTGCCCACTTTATTCTTGTCAACATCAAAAGCGGCGACGAAATTAATATCGCTGATATGATAGCCACCGAGGTTGACGTGCATCAGCCCCGGCACGAACTCGGTCTCTTTGGCTTTCTTATAATAATGGACTCCCTGGACCAAGGCGGAAGCACAGTTCCCAACGCCTACTATGGCGACGTTTATTTTGCCCATTGCTTTCAACTCCTTGACGGTACTCTTGACTTTAGCCAATTCTAACTAATTTACCTCCGCAGACGGGACAGGTTCCCTGTGTTGCTGGGCGCCCATTCTTTAAAGTAACGCGCACTGGGTTCTTGAGCTCTCTTTTTGTCTTGCATTTAAAACAGTAGGCTTGCACGGCAGCACCTCCTTATTGACACACGGTTGACACTATACCCCTATTCCAAGGATGCTGTCAAGATTTGAAGCTGACGGGAGGCTGAAGAAAAACCTTCTCCACCTGCCATTGCCCCTTTTCAGGATTAAAATGAAGCACAGCGAGGAGACAGCCATCAAGAGTGTACGCCCGACAGCGGGTGCCGGTAGCCACCGGCTGACTGAATTGAGACTTTGGCGTTATTGGTGCGCCGTTCAGTATTTTCTTTTCGGCGGCATCGTCAACAATCATCGTGTTCCAGTGCAGAAGCACGGTATCTGCCGCATGAATAAAGTGTTTCCAGTAGCCATAACGGAAGGCTGCCTCAAGCTGAGGTACGGAGATAGCGTTGGAGACGTCAAAGGGACCGTAGTTGAGGCGCACCAGGCTTTTTAGAGCACCACCGCATCCCAGTGCTTGCCCCAGGTCATGAGCCAGCGAACGGATATAGGTGCCCTTACCGCACTCTACTTTCACAGTAAGCACTGGCGCCTGCCAGTCCAGCAACTCTATGCCGTAAATCTGGGTGGGGCGGTTTTTGCGTTCAATAGTGATACCAGCCTGCGCCAGCTGGTAAAGAGGTCTACCTTTGTGCTTCAAGGCACTGTACAGGGGTGGGGTCTGCGGGATTAGCCCGATGAAGGAAGTCAGGGTGGACTCAAGTTTCGCCAAAGTGACGCCAGAGGGGTCGTTTTTCTGGATTACTTTGCCCGTGACGTCATAAGTGTCAGTAACCATGCCCAGTTGAATTTCTGCTTGGTAGGTCTTGTGTGCCTCGGCGAGAAATTCAGTCACGCGAGTGCCCTGTCCGAGGCAGACGGGGAGGACGCCGGTGGCTATCGGGTCCAGTGTACCAGCATGCCCCACCCGCCGCACCCCGCTTAATTTTTTCACCAGGGCGACGATGTCATATGAGGTCTTGCCGGCTGGTTTATTGATATTCAGTATACCGTCCATCAGTTGGGTTGACCTCACCCCTCTGTCTGTGTCCCCCTCTCCTTCTTGGAGAGGGGGAGAAAAAATTGCGAACCTGTCCCCTTACCCCCTTCCCTTGCTATGGAAGGGCGGATCGCACGGGAAACGTTCTCAGGGGAAATTGTTAAATACAGGGCGCAAGTGCACTTATATTATACACCAAGAAAAAGAGGGGGGCTTAACATTTAGATATTGGGATTTAGGATTTCTTTTCCTGTGTCACTTGGTCAATGAGGCGCATCAGGCGGTCGCCCCGCTCTATGGAATCGTCCCAGTGAAAGCTGAGCTCGGGGACCCGCTTTAGTCTCAGGCTTTGCGTCAGCTCTTTGCGGAAGAAATTAGCCGCGGCATTCAGGGTTTTCAAAATCTCTTGCTTTTCTTCTTCCGTCCCGATGCGGCTGACATACACCCTGGTGTATTTGAGGTCAGGAGATGTCATCACTTCAGTGACGGCAATAAAATCGCCAAGTCGGGGGTCTTTGACCTGGCACTGGAGTAATTCGCTGATTTCTCGGCGAAGTAGTTGATTTATTTTTTCAATTCGGTGGGACATCAGACCACCTACTGGCTCGCCTTTTGCTGGCTAAAGAATTCCAGGATATCGCCCACCTGAAAATCGTTGAAGTTCTCAACACCCACGCCGCACTCAAAGCCAGCGGCTACCTCTTTGACATTCTCCTTGAAACGCTTCAGGCTGCTGACATTGGACTCTATCACAACCTCCTTGCCTCGCCTCACCCTCACCGGGACGCCGCGGGTGACCTTGCCTTCAGCGATGTAAACGCCAGCTACCCTAGTCCCCTTGGCAGCGGGGAAGACTGCTCTCACTTCGGCTCGCCCTTCAATAACCTCAACCACTGGTGGCGCCAGCAAGCCCTTGAGCGCTTTGTCCACATCATCGATCAGGCTATAAATAATATCGTAGAGGCGGATATCAATGCCTTCGGTGGCAGCGAGCCTTTTGGCGCCCTCTTCAATGCCCACATCGAAGCCAACGATGAGCCCTTTGGAAGCAATGGCGAGCAGGACATCGCTTTCGGTAACATTGCCGGTGCCGGCGTGGATAATTCTGACTTTGACTTCCTCACTGCCCAGCTTCTCCAGTGAGCTCCGAATCGGCTCAATACTACCCTGGACATCTGTCTTGAGGATAACATTGAGTTCTTTGACCTTTCCGGCGCTAATCTGGTCGTAGATGGTGTGCAGGCTGACGGCTCTGGCTTCTCCGGCAGCTTTCGCCAGTTCTGCCTGGCGCTTTTCAATTAATTCCTGCGCTTGGCGTTCATTAGTAGCTACAGTAAGAAGGTCGCCGACCTGGGGGACAGCATTTAGTCCGAGGATTTCCGTCGGGGTAGCTGGTTCAGCTTTTCTCACCGGAGCGCCCTTATCATTGAGCATTGCTCTGACTCTGCCCCAGGTAGTACCAACGACAACCGTATCGCCAATCTTCAGAGTGCCGTTATTAATCAAAACGGTGGCGGTGGATCCTTTAGACTTGTCCAGTTTGGCTTCAATGACCACCCCCGAGGCGTGGCGGGTGGGGTCGGCTTTGAGTTCCTCCAGTTCTGCCACCACCAGTATGTTTTCCAGAAGGTCGGCGATGCCCCGTTTTTCTTTTGCCGATACCTGGACGCAGACGGTATCACCGCCCCAATCCTCACAAATCAGACCGGCATCAGCAAGTTGCTGTTTTACCCGGTCCGGATTAGCTTCCGCCTTGTCAATTTTGTTTATCGCCACGACAATGGGGACTCCGGCGGCACGAGCGTGACTGATTGCTTCCAGAGTCTGGGGCATTACGCCATCATCAGCGGCGACCACCAGAACGGTAATATCGGTTATCTGGGCACCGTGTGCTCGCATGGCGGTAAAGGCTTCGTGCCCGGGCGTATCCAGAAAGGTGATTTTCTGTCCCTTGTAATCAACCTGATAGGCGCCGATGTGCTGAGTCATACCACCGGCTTCAGTCGCTACGACGTTGGTCTGGCGAATAGCATCGAGGAGTCTGGTCTTACCGTGGTCAACATGCCCCATCACGGTAACCACTGGAGCGCGGGGTTGAAGATTGACCGCTTCTTTACCGAGGTGCTTCTTAGCAATGACGGTGACTTGTTTCTTGGGTGTGGGCTTAACTTTGGGCTCGTAGCCGAAGGCTTTGGCGACCCCTGAGGCGGCTTCATAGTTAATGACCTGATTAATGTTTGCCATGATGCCGTTACGCATCAGTTGCTTAATAATTTCTACGGCGCTGATTCTGAGGAGGTCAGCGAGCTGTCTTACGGTAAGGGAGGTCGGAATTTCAATTGAGCGTGCCTCGGTAACTGGTGTACTTTCGGCATCCTTGGCTTTAGGCTGGACGACATTATCTGGTTTGCTGACCACTAGCTGGCTCCTTTGGGGAGGGTCCAGCCGTAATTCAGAAGCTGTTCCCGGCTTTCTAGGGAAAGCCGACCTCTCAAGGCATGTTCCAACCGCTTCCCCTTTAAGACTGATTCCCAGCACTCCCGTAGCGGGTGAAGATAAGCCCCGCGACCGGCTTTCTTGCCCGTAGTATCAATTTCTATGTTGCCTTCTGGCGTGTGCACCAAGCGAATCAACTCCCGCTTCCCTGTTACCTGACGGCAGGCGATACAGGTTCTCTGTGGCACACGCTTGTTGGTAACCGATTGGGTGCTAGTACTCTTCATCTCCCTCTTCCGGTAACTCCTCGCGTCGGCGCTTCGCCTTCACCTTTATGGCTTCTTCCGCCCCTTCCCGACGGCCTTTTTTCTTCTTCTTAGTTTTAGTTTCTGCCTTGACCTCTCTCAGTGCTGCAGTGTCTTCAGCAAACCGAAGTTCTGCCTTTTCTGCCGTAGCTTTAGGCTCAAAGAAAACGGGGGTGACTTCTTCCTGAACGGCGACTGGTTCGGCTACCTTCTCAGGGGGTGCTTCTTCTAACTCAGGAACTGGCTCAGCAGTTTCTGGAATTGCCGCAGGCTCTACCTCAGCTACCACCGGGAGAGCGACCTTTTCTTCTTTTTCCTTGACTTCAGCCACTGGCTTAGCCTGAACCTTTTCAGCTTCAGCGGTAGAGATGCTCTTGATGTCAATCCGCCAACCGGTCAGCTTGGCGGTGAGTCGGGCGTTCTGTCCTTCTTTGCCGATGGCAAGAGAAAGTTGCTTGTCTGGCACAACGATGGTGGCAATCTTCTCCTTCTCATTCAGTTCAACGCCCTGTATCTGGGCTGGGCTAAGGGCATTGGTGATGAATAGGGCGGTATCCGAGCTCCACTGGATAACGTCAATCTTTTCCCCGCTCAGTTCATTAACGATATTCTGAATTCTGATGCCGCGTAGCCCAACGCAGCAACCAATCGGGTCAATGCCTTCCTGCCGGGCGGCGACCGCCACTTTGCTCCGGAAGCCAGCCTCACGAGCAATCGCTTTGATTTCCACAGCACCGTTATAGACTTCAGGCACTTCCAGCTCAAAGAGTCGGCGCACCAGGTTAGGGTGAGAGCGTGAAACTATCACCTTGGGACCTTTGGTGGTGCGGGTTACCTGCAGGATGTAGACCCTGATTCTCTGTCCTGGTCGGTAGCGTTCAGTGCGCACCTGCTCGGCGGCGGGCAGTACCGCTTCAGCCCGCCCGAGGTCAATCAAAATCTGTCCCGGCTCAATTCTCTGGACGGCGCCGGTAACAATATCGCCTTCTTTGGTGGTGTATTCTTCAAAGATAGCGCTGTGCTCGGCTTCATGGAGTCGCTGCAAGATGACCTGTTTCGCCGTTTGGGCGGCGATGCGCCCGGCATTGTGTGGCGTAGCCTCAATCATGACGGTCTCGCCCACGTTGACGTCAGGCTTGGACCGCCGCGCTTCCTCAAGTGTTATCTCAAGACGGCTATCGCTGACACGCTCAACGATGGTTTTTTCTGCCCATACTTCCACCTTGCCGCTATCGGGATTGATTTTCACCGAGATATTCTGATTGCTGGCAAAATTGTCCTTGCGGTAGGCTGATACCAGCGCGGCTTCCACTGCGGCAAGAACAACTTCTTTCGGCAGGTTCTTTTCTGCTGAAAGTTGCGTTATGGCAAGCAGAAAATCGCTCTTCATTTCAGCTCAAGCTCCCTTTCAATTAAAAAAGTGGGCAAAACCCACTTCACGACTATTTTAGTATAGCACGGGGAAAGTCAAAATACAAGATATTTTACTGCTTGAACTGAGATTGGGAGCAAATTATTTAGGCAGCTGTTGTTGCTGCTGGAGTTGTTTTTGTAGCTCCTCCAGAGTCTTCTGCTGTTGCTCATAGTAGGCTTTCATCAATTCCTGGTACATCTGAGCCTCTTGCTCCCTCTGCTGTTTATAGGCTTCAATCTGTTGGTGATATTGTTCTACCTGCTGGTTATAAGCTTCAGTTAATTTCTGATAGTATTCTAACTGCTGCCGATATTCTTCCTGCCTCCGGTTACCGAACACATCGCAGGCCGAGAGAGCCGGTAAAGCGGTCAGTAATATCGTCAATAGCAAAGCTTGCCACAATTTCATTTTGGCACTCCTTATTCAGATTACCGATATAGACTCATTTTAGCACAAAATAGCAGGTCAATAACTCTTCACGAGTACTTGAGATGAGATAGCTAAAATGCTATATTATAACGAAAGGGGCTGCTTTGAGAACTGACTACTTTACCTAGGGGAAGTGTCGGAAGGGCAGACGAGCATGACTTAGGATCATGTGCCGTAAGGCGTGGGGGTTCAAATCCCCCCTTCCCCACCAGGGGTGACTATAGGCAGAACTTACCGAAGTTCTGCTTTTCTTGTTTCTGACGGATCGGGATATTGTATTGGACCGTGACTTTTTCTCCGTCTATCACAACCTGCTTGACGAATGAGCGCAGGAAAGCTTTACTCTCACTAATGTTGGCTTCGTCAAGAAGGTTCTTCAGGTCTTCTGCATAAGACTTGACACTCTTCGCATCCACCTGTGTGTTTCCCACTAAAGATAGGTTGAAAGCCTTTCTCCACCATTGCAACCGTTACCTTGTGTCGCCTACAAGGAATCTAGGTGGTGAACGCCCTCACCCTGATTAAATCGGGTTCCAGCATTTGCCACGAGTTAGAGAGAAGAGACGAGACGCAATCCAAATGTGTATGGCTAAAGTGGACATTCGCTGAATCTTGCCCTGGTAACGTTTTTGTGCTATCGTATCGTTTTGGGCTCATTTGGTCGGGGGGGAGTGGGTCACGGACCGGTGTCGGTGACTTTCTTTTGCTGGAGTCACGCAAGGCGAATCGTGACAAATGCAGCTGTTGGTAATAGTTGATGCGGCACTACGATTTACGGAACCTAGTAAAATCAGACTACCCAAAACTTCTGCTAGTACTTGCACTAGCCTTTTACGTGGGCTTTATTCCTCATGCCAGCTACAATTACCCAGTACATATTGATGAATGGGTCCACCTTGCCTTCTCCCAAGCCATACAAAAAGCTGGCAGTGTCACCTTTGTTGACCCCTTCTATGGGGGAGTCACACGCAACTTAGCCTCAAATCTGGAGGCAGGCTTTCAACTATTCTGGAGCATTTTTCAGCAGATTAGCGGCGTTTCCTGGCTTCACATATTCCGATTCTTCCCGAGTATCATTTTCATGACTACCGCTCTGGCAGTCTACGTTGTGGCGAAACGGGAAGGGTTTGGCTGGGAAGCTGCTTTCTTCGCCTGCTTGATACCCACCTCAGTGGGGATTCTCGGTCCGGCTTTTCTGGTGCCGGTGGCGATTGGGTTACTTTTCATTCCCTTGTCCCTATTTGTAGCCTTCAATCTTAAGGGTATTTGGACTTATCTAGTAATCGCTCTCTTCACTTCCTTTCTGCTCTTAATTCACGCCCCTTCGGCAATCCTCCTGGTAATTATTCTGGGCCCCTACATACTGCTGAATATTCGGAGCAACTTCCGCCATAGCTTAGGGATAGCGCTTGCCCTGGGCATTCCTTTCCTCGTGCCGTTCCCCTGGATACTTGACCTGCTGCTACCGACCGCCAAAGGCTTGGCAACCCCCCAGCCCCTTCCCTCCTATGTTAGCTTTCCTCTAATTATTAATAGCTATGGTTATCTGCCGATCTCGCTTTGCCTCCTCGGCACTTTTCTTCTCGCCCTAAAAGGCGGTGTGAAAAACTTGGGTCTGGTCCTCGGCTTGCTGGGTACGCTGGCGATGCTCGTTTCCTTTTATGCTTTTGGCTACGGACTTTACATTATCTACGGGCGCGGGTTAGTATACATGATGCTGATGGTGAGTGTGCTTGCCGGGGCTGGTCTGGCTAGTGTGAAGAACCTCACACTCCCAGAAAGAGTGACTCGCTGGCTAAGGACGCCAATCATTACGCAATACGTCGGTAGGTTTCTGTGCCTGGTTCTTATCGCCATAATATTGTGGATAGCTATCCCGGACCGACAGGATACCCCTTACTATCATGTCATTGACGATTATGACTATCAAGCTTTTGTCTGGATTAAAGAGAATGTGGGTAAGGAGTACTCTAAAGCTATTCTTGACCCATGGAAAGCAACCGCCTTCACCGCGCTTACCGGCAAAGCTGTTTTTACTCGGCTCCATGCCTCTCCGATGCCCGCTGATGAAGCGGCTCAGAAATTCCTGAGCGAAGGCTGTAGCGACACCGAGTTCCTTAAGAAGAACGGAATAGCAATTGTTTATACGCTTGGGGAATGCATTAACCCTGACTTAGACAAGGTGAGAGAGAACATTTATCTGCTCAAGAAGAACAATTAGAAGCAATCAATTGCTCAGCGCAGGTTAAGTGACAACTCTTGCTATCTTTCTACCCCTTCACATCAATCATAAAATATAGCGTGCGATAAGGCTCGGCTTCCCCGTCCTTGTAAAGCAGGAGTTCCAGTCTCTGGTCATCTCCAACTTTATCCGGGACAAACCCTATTTTTTGTTCCCACTTCTGTTGGTTAGCCAGTATGATTGACTTTACTTCCGCCACTCTTAGCCCCACCAAGTTAACCTCAAGTTGATAATTCGTTACTTTCTGCTCACGGTTAACGACGACCACAGTTATCTCGGACTTGTTGCCTACTGTTGTCACTACAGGATACTCTGTTGTCTTGCCACTACTCCCCAAGACGTAGAACTCGGTAAATTTCTCACCCACCACTGGTGTTAATACCATATACGCTAACATACCCAGAGCTCCCGCGATTGTTGCCACCAGGACTATGGATAGGGTCATGTTCAGCTTGCCTATTCTCCAGTTTGGTGCTTTTAGGCGGAAGTTCAGACAGAACCTTTCCTGTTCCGGAAGCCGGTATCTTCTTATCCCAGCGACGATGGAGGTAATAAACACAAAAGAGCTCACAGAGTACAGAACCGGTTCTAGCTCCAGACCCAAGGGCGTAAACTTGAGGACTAAGCCGATGATTGGCACAACAGCAATGCTTAAGCCGAAGCTAAGCGCCAGCCTTTCCAGAGCGTCTGGTCCCTGACTTCGTGGAAAGAGAGCGGCGACGAGAGCATAGCCGGGAGCCAGGAGTAGCACAGGCAACCCAAGAATAATACGAAGAGTCGGCGAGGCTAATAACACGCTAGCAATAAGTACTAGTACTAATAGGTTCACGGGTACAAGCTCATTCGCCAATATGATGCCCAACAAACGTTTCTTCAAGCTGTAAAAAGAATACCACAGCCCCAATGTGAAGGCAATAAACGGCCTGGTGGGGGCGCTGGCAGAAGTTTTTGAACCAGCCAGATAGCAGTTGCCTTGCATCAGAGCTGTCCAGCACCTATAATCATCATCGCTCTGAAGCAAGGCGCGATTGGACAAGATCATTAATGAGACCTTGCAGATGAAAACAACCAGCATTGTCTCAAACAAGATGAGCCATTGCCACCACTTTTCGTTACCAAACCGGAGAATTTGATAGAGCAAGGAGACGAATGCCAAGCCGGCAGGTATCCAAAATAGTACGAAGGTCTGCGGTACGCCATTCCGGAACAGGCTCAGAAAATACAAAAGGAAGGTAATGGAAATAAAGAACACAACTGCGCTTAATTTTTTTATTATCTTTGAGTCCCCCACCTTTTCTAACACTGGCTATTCTACCGGGCTACCCCAATCTCACAAGGTCGCATGGCAAACCCCGGCCCCTTTTGCTTCCTCAGCATCAAACACTCCGCGGACATCTATCAAAATAGGCTTATCCTTTTGCATCGCTTTGAGGTTATTACGGCTGCGCCTGTGGAAGAAACAACGGGCGAAGGCAAGGATAATACAATCAAATTTATGTCTTTTTATTTTCTCCAGGCTTTTAAAGGACGGTAATTCAAATGTGCTTTCCATACCAGCAATCTTAGGCAAGCGGTCAAGCCCAGACACCTGAACCTTGTAACCCTTAAGTTCTTTTATTATCTCCTTTGCCGGTGTTCCCTGATGTCCGGCACGTCCTCTTTGTAAGCCAGACCAAAAATTAGAACCTTGAAGCCCTTGACTGTCTCGCCGACGTGGTTCTAGCTGTGGTCCAACATGCGGTCATTGTATATTCTCCTTCATGAAAAGTCAACTCAACGATCGCTTGAATTGTTGTCTCGGTTTGACTATAATCATCGTCAAAAGGAGGCGAGGGGACCCTGCCTTTTGAATTCTAACTTAGGAGTCATGTGCCGCAATGCATGGGGGTTCAAATCCCCTCCCCACAACATAACGTTTCGCTAAGTTTGTTATTTAAGACACAAGCCCTATTTCTTGCCACCAGCCATTTTCAGCGACTCGCTTAGCCTTCTTAAGAAGTACATGGCTACTGGACCAATCAGGGCACCGAGACCGAGAAGCCCAAAAGACCACCCCCACACCTGGAACTCGCCTGCAATACCGGGGTTCGTTACATCCAGAACCAGTCCAAATAGCGCTGGAGATAGAATAGTAATGCCGAATCCAAGAAAAGACTGAACCCCCAGGGCAGCACCAAGACACTCGGGTGCCACAAGTTCGGAGAGGCCCGCCTTGAAAACCGGCGAGTCCATGACGACAAAAAAGCCGTAGACCAGGACAACACTCAGGAAGGCGTACAGAGGGAGTGTCATCAGCCAGCCGGTGCTGAAAGAACAGGCGGCGCTTACCAGCAATACCATCATTACCGTTTTGGTGCGGCCCATTTTATCGGACATAAACCCACCCAGAACCGGTGAGGCCACGCCCATAAGCATGGCAGTAGCCGCCATAGTATTTCCGTAGACGAGCGCTGATTCGGCTGTGAAACCCTGGCGTAAAGTGACGGCGACAACAAATGGTCCTATCCAGCCATAAAAACCGTAAAGCTCCCACATATGGCTCATGTAACCGATATTGAGTAGGCATAAGGGTTTCTGCAGTAATATCTTTCGCAGGAGAGAAATGAAACTCAGCATGGGCGGTGTTGAATTCGCAACGGCGGACTTTGGTCGTGTGCTTTCTTTAACCAGGAAGAAGACCAGAGCCGCGCTGGGCAAGCCCCAGATAGAGGTTAGCCAGATAGCCCAGTGCCAACCATATGCTGAGGCTACCGGTGCGGCTACATACAGAGCACCGGCATAAGAAGCAATCAGAGCTGAAGTGTAAATCCCGAGCGACTTTCCCCGCTCTCCAGGTGGAAACCACTCGGACAGGAGCTTCATTCCCGGCACATATAGCCCACCCTGCCCCAGACCAGCCAGCCCCCTGATTACCGCTGCGGAGGCAAAATCTTTGGCGAATAAGCCAAAAGCCAGTCCCATGAGGCTGGTCTCAATGGCACTAAAAACAAATACCTTACGGCCACCGAACTTGTCGGAGAGCAACCCGGAGATAATAACCGCAAGCACATAACCGGCTTGGAAAGCGGATAAGACCACCCCAGCCTGAGTGCCACTGAGAGACCATTCCTTTTGAAGCAATGGTAGCACTGCCGAGTAGTTGTACCAGGTTAACCCGGCGGCGAATTGCCCTAGGCACAAAAAGACCAGAACCAGGTATCTAGACGACATATAACGACTATTTAATTTTCGCTTGTTTGAAACTAAGTTTAGCCTTCTGATACCGCATTGTCAAAACTTAATGACCAACCCAGACTGCTCGCGTATTGTCTTCTTCTAATTACCCTGATAAAATGTTGTCGTTGAGTGAGGCGGGTAGTCGCTCTCCAACTAAATAAAGTAAGGAGGTTCGCTGATGAGACTGGATGATATATCAAAGTTCATGGAACAGGCTGGTATCCCCGGGCGGGATGAGTATGCTTTGACGCCCAGTCGCAAACGTTTTCCCGATGGGGCTTCCTACCGTATTGAAATGTCCGGGGTTGAGGGACCAAAAGTTCTTGAAGCATTAATTGATGAAAGAAGGAAACGTAATGTACCGGTGCATCGCCTAGTTTCTATGTGTCAGGGGGGCACTCTCTTTGATAAACAGGAACTAAGAGATTTCGCTCAAATGGCTACCGAGGATAAGATGGAAGTGGTCATGGTTCCCGGTCCGCGCAATGCCTGGGACATCGGGCGTCAACTTATGACCAGTGAAGGCGCAAGGTGCGGTGCCTCCCACCACAGAGGTTCAGACGAGCTCCGCAAGGTCATCGCTGACATAATGCGCATGTATGACGTGGGTATCAGGGGTTTCTTGATTGTGGACACAGGTCTATTGTGGCTTCTCAAGAAGATGCAGAATCAGGGCAACTTTCCCAAGGATGTCGCCCTAAAGCTGTCGGTCTGGACCGGAGTCAGTTCCCCGGCCGGAGCCAAACTCGCGGAAGAGTTGGGTGCTACTTCCTTTAACCCCATCGCTGATTTAACCCTGCCCCAGCTCGCCGCCATCAGAAAGGTGGTAGACATCCCAATAGATTTTTATATCTGGACTTTTGAAAGCTACGGGGGGCCTAACCGGTTATATGATGCTCCCGAGGTGGCGCGACTCTATTCTCCGTGCTACTTTAAATTTGAGCCAGCTCCTTCCGCTGGTGGCTTTTACTCACCTTTCACCAGTGACGAATCCCATATCACACTAATGAGGAAGAAAGTAAAGTGGGCCGAATTTGTGATTGACTTGATACGAGAGAATCAACCGGACATGAAGGTGTCGGAGCAGGGTCCTGCCGATTTATGTATCCCAAGGGTATGAAGTGAAGCTGGTCAGACGCTCGGGCAATTAGACGCGATTTAGTGCGTGCTTGCTAAAAGCTTGCTTGTATTGTTGCCTCGGTTAGAATATAATTTTCGGAAAAGGAGGCGAGTGAACACTGCCTTTCGGATACTAATAACGTAGCATCATGTGCTGAAAGGCGTGGGGGTTCAAATCCCCCCTCCCCCCATTTTCAAATAGTTTTACTGTTCCTGGGGTAAATTTTTTCTTAAACAGGAGAGTAGCGTGAACCTGAAGCTATTGCTGGAAGAGACGGCAAGTAAGTACGCCAACAAGACTTTTCTGGTGATGAATGAACAGCGGCTGACCTACGCTCAGGTAGATGAAGCCGCCAATAAGATGGCTAATGCCCTGATTAAAATGGGAGTGAGGCGGGGGGACAGGGTGGTCATGCTCTCACCAAATCGTCCCGAATTCGTTACTGTCTTTTTCGGTATCGCTAAAACGGGTGCCATCGCTATCCCGATGGACATCAGGTATAAGCTGGGGGAGATGGCAAATCTATTCGCCAATTGTACACCAAAGGTTGTTATCGGCGAGAGCGACTACATCGCGCCGGTGGTTACCGCCTTACCCCGGTTCCCGCATATCAAGCAGGTTATTGACATTGATGGTAAGTTTCAGGGACAGTTCACCACCTATCAGGAGATTATCAACACTAGCCCGGCGCAGAAAATCAAAATTGACATCGCTCCGGAAGACATCGGGCTGATTTCTTATTCCGGTGGCCCAACGAACCGTCCCAAAGGCGCGGCAATATCTCACCAAAGTCTGGTCGCTGAGGCGGAAATTTCGGTAAGGGGATTTGCGCAAACGGACAGGGACATTATGATGCTCTTTGCTCTGCCGCTGTACCATAACTTCGCTCTGGGTTCCGCCTTGTTACCTTCGGTACGGATGGGCAGTACCATCGTGATGGTGCCAGGGACTGGTGTCTCAATCAGCAGTTTGATGGAGAAAATTGAACAGGAGCGCGGTACCATGCTCCTTGGTGTTCCTTATATTTATGCCCTCGCCAACAATATCGCTGAGCGGGAAGGAATAAAGAGCGACTTAAGCTCGCTTAGACTCTGCGTCAGTGCTGGCGCGGTATTACGGGTTGAGGTTATCCGGGAATTCAAGAAGTATTATGGTCTTACTCTGGCTGACGCCTGGGGGTTAACAGAATCGGTGTCTCATGTTACCTGCCCGCCAATGGACGGCACGACCAAGATTGGCTCAATCGGGAGAGCTTTACCGGGGTGGGAAGTGAGGGTATTTGATGATAATAGCAATGAGCTACCAGTAAATCAGATTGGCGAGTTAGTCGTCCGCGGACCTTTCATGAAAGGCTACTACAATAACGCTCAGGATACGGCGCAGGCGATTAAAAATGGCTGGCTTTATACCGGCGACCTTGGCAGGATTGATGAAGATGGCTATATTTTCTTCCACGGTGTCAAAAAGGAAATGATGGTTCTGAAGGGGCAGAACGTCTACCCCGATGACATTGAAGAGACTTTGCTCACTCACCCCAAGGTGGCAGAAGCCAGAGTAATTGGCATCCCGGATAAATTGCGGGGGGAGGTGGTTGGCGCTGCCATCAAGCTTAAAGAAGGCATGGCGGCGACGGAGACCGAAATCAAGCATTTTTGTCAGGAGCGGGTGGCGGACTATAAGGTGCCGCGGCAGATTGTTTTTGTGCCATCTATTCCCAAAGTCGCAGACTGGAAGAGTGTGCGGGCAGGACTGCTACCCCTCTTCTCCCCACCCCCGGGGCTGGAACAGAAGAAAGTCTAACTAATCTTAGTTCGTTAAATCGGGTCAGGAAATGGGAGAATATCAGGCACAGGAACCTGTGACCCAGCGACTTAAAGAAGTCGCCTTACTTTTCCTGAGACTTGGAGCCACCAGCTTCGGCGGACCGGCGGCATACATTGGGCTGATGCACCATGAGGTGGTCAACCGCCGCCGCTGGATGGATGAACAGAGGTTTCTAGACCTGATGAGCGCCACTATGCTCCTCCCCGGCCCCAACGCGACAGAAGTAGCCAGCCATCTGGGATTAATCCGGGCGGGGTGGCGTGGACTTATTGTTGCCGGTGGTCTCTTTATCTTGCCAGGAATGTTGGCTATTCTAGCCGTTGCCTGGGCTTACATAAAGTATGGTTCTTTGCCTCAGGTGGCATGGACACTCTATGGTATCAAACCCGTTGTGGTTGCTATCATCGTTCAAGCAATATGGTCTTTGGGTAGAAAAGGTATAAAAGGACCGCTTACTGCTGTAGTCGGGCTGGGGGTATTGCTGCTTCACTTGGCGGACTTCGATGAGATAGTACTTCTCTTTGCTGGGGCAGCGGTAGTTCTGTTGGTGCGTAGTGGACGTCACCTTTTTAAGCACGGGATGTCGGCAGTACTCACTATCCCGATGTTGCTAAACGTGCCGGTAACAACGCTTTATGCTGGCGTCGCCTCTTTCAGTCTGTCTACCCTTTTCCTCACCTTTCTCAAAATTGGCGCCACTCTCTTCGGCAGTGGTTATGTTCTTTTGGCTTTCCTCAGGTCCGAATTCGTGGTAAAGCTGGGCTGGCTCACTGAAGCCGAGGTGTTTGATGCCATAGCGGTAGCAGGTCAGATTACGCCCGGTCCAATTTTCACGAGCGCCACTTTTATTGGCTATATGCTGGGTGGTTTACCTTCAGCGCTACTGGCGACGCTTGCTATCTTTTTACCCTCCTTTCTTCTTGTTGGCTTGCTTAGCCGGTTCCTGCCTTCGGTCCGAAAATCCTGGTGGGCAGGCGTTTTCTTGGATGGGGTTAATGCCGCTTCGCTGGGACTTATGTCTGCGGTTGCGATACAGCTCAGTCGGGTTGTACTGGTAGACATTTTCACTATTACCCTTACTCTTCTTGCTCTTTTCGCCGTTTTCCGATTTAAGATTAATTCAGTCTGGCTGGTGCTGGGTGGTGGCTTGCTCGGGGTGGTTTACCAGATATTATTTGGTTAATCTTTGGAAAGCTGCCACGTTAAGCGGAAGGACCCACAAAATTAAGGGCACTCCACACCCCTAATTACGTAGGTATACGGATAGCATTTCGTCTAATATGTGCTTAAGATTTGGGTATTGGGAGTTGGTGTGACGACTTCCCATCCCATTATTGAGTGAAGGAGGGAAATCTATGTTAGGGAGTGCGAAAGTGGTGGCGACTTTGCCCGTGGTGGACTTAGCCCGGGCGAGGAGGTTTTACGAGGGAAAGCTGGGTCTCAGGCTCTTACAGGCGAATACCTCAGTGCCGCAATTTCAGGACGCCATGTATGAGGCGGGCGGTGGCACCAGAATCTATCTTTACCAGCGGACGCCGACTAAAGCCGACCATACTGTGGTAGCATTTGAGGTCAAAAACATTGAGCAAATTGTCAAGGACATGAAGTCGAAGGGCATTGTCTTTGAGGAATATGACATGCCCGGGCTGAAGACAGTAAACGGCATTGCCATAGTACCAAACGGCAAGTCTGCTTGGTTCAAGGATACTGAGGGCAATATCCTGGCAGTAACGCAAATGGGCAAGTAATAAGCGAACTTTGCCCGATTTAATTTAATAAGGAGGTCTGAGATGGCGACTTATATTATCTTCAGTCGGCTATTGCCGGGTGCTTACTGTGAGCCGAAGGACTTTAAGAAAATCGCTGATGCGGTATCGGCGAAAATCAAGAAGGACTGCCCCGGCGTCGTCTGGAAGGACAGCTACGCGACACTGGGCGGTGTTGATATTGTTGACATTGTGGAGGCGGATGACCCGAAGCAGGTGGAAAAAGCCGCCATGATTATCCGTGCCTACGGTAATTCAACTACGGAGACCTTGCTGGCAACTCCATGGAAGGAGTTTCTGAAGGGTCTTACCGAGTAGATTCCTAATATCGCTCAGGAAATTGGAAACGGTCAGGTTCAATGGTGCCAGTCATCTGGCGATGGCTATCGGAGTGGGCAGCCAGTTAGGTTGAGAGATTGAAATGAAGCTGGTTATCTTTGACCTTGACCAGACTCTCGTGGACTTTATCACTATTCACGATGAGACCACTCTGGAGCTGTTCCGTCGCTTCTTCGGCGTTGACGCCCGATTGACCGATATTGACTTTGCCGGCCGGAGCCTAGCCGATAACTTTGGTGAACTGGCAAGACGGAAGAACGTGCCGGCAGATAAGTTCAGCGAGAAATTACCTGAGCTCCTGGACAACTACGAGCGAATCTTTGCTGAAAAGATGCCTCAAGACGCGTCCAGGTACATCCTGCCGGGGGTAAAGGAACTTCTGATTGAGCTAGACAAGACGGATAATTTTATTGTCCTGTATACCGGCGATTCATCTGGCACAGTGGACACCGTTTTTCAGGCAACCGGTCTGGGCAAATATTTCCGGTTCAGTCAGTACGGTACTGAAGTTAAAACCCGGACTGAGATGGCGCGGAAAGCAATTGAGAAAGCGGCAGCGCTCACGAGAAGGAAGTTCAGTGGCAAAGATATTGTCATCATTGGCGATTCAGTCCGTGATATAGATTGCGGTAAGGAGTTTAATGCCCTGACCATCGCTGTCGCCACCGGTTTTCACTCGGCTGAGGAGCTTGCCGCCCATAAACCCGACTATTTATTCAAAAGTCTGAAAGATTACCGGAAGGTTTTGAAAGCAATTAGCGGAACAAGCAAGTGGGTTTCTTTAGTTGACATAATCAGAATGATTGTTTTTGTTCTGATTGCGCTTATCCTCGGGCTTTTCGGCGCCAGCCTGCTTTTCTCCGACCTCGGTCCCGGTGAGACAATGACCCGCCGGTTGATTATGGCGGTGGTCTTCTTCTTTCTTTCCGGACTGGTGGTCAGCTACTTCACTCCCAAGTTCTGGCTGCTGGGTGGGTTAGTTTCCTGGGGCGGGGCATTGTTGGGCTTTGGCGGGCTACTGCGCGGTCCGACAACAGAGACAGTGATTTATCTCCTCCCTTCTATCGCCCCTGCCTTCATTGGGGGCTATCTCGGTGGGGTGGTGGGGCGAAGGCAGCTTCTGGGTAAGCTGGTGCGCCGCCTTTTCCGCCGTGGGTGACCTGTAGAACGCCCTATTGACAATAGTGTCAGAGGGCGCTATTATTTTCTAGTGCCTCTAAATCCAAGTCGTCAACTCAGAATCAATCCGGAAAGGGGGGATGGGTGATATGTGAATATAGAGGTGGTAGCAAAAGGCAATTTTAATTTTCAGGAGGTAAAAATTAGTGAGCAAGAAAGTTTTATTTGTGGTTTTAGGGTTATTGTTAATCATCAGTCTGATAGCCATTACCTGCGCGCCAAAACCTGCCCCCGCCCCGACACCCGCCCCAGCACCTGCCCCTGCGCCAACTCCTGCCCCGGCACCAGCCCCAGCTCCGGCACCTAAACCAACGCCAACACCGGCTCCCGCTCCCACACCCGCCCAGCCACCCAAAGTAATCAAATGGTCTGTCCAAGCAAAGAACCCGACCACCCAACCCGTGTTCGCGGTAATGAAGGAAGGTCTAACTCAAAAGATAAAAAGCATCACTGACGGGGGGTTCATTATTGATGTTGGCGAGCCGGGCGCTTTTGTGGCTAAAGCCGCCGAGTGGGATGGCGTCCAGGCGGGCACCATCCAGGGCACATTGACCACTACCGTTGACAACAAGAAGGCGTTCGGTGATGTTGCCGGGCTTTTCGCCGAGTATGCCGCCAGCCCCAACCCGGACCAGTTTATTGCCTGGTACATTCATGGTGATGGGCTGAAATTGCAGCAGAAGCTGATTGACAAGACTCCCGGCTTTGATAAAGTCGTCACCCTCGGACCCTTCATCGCCTCGGGCGCCGAGGTTGAACTGATGAGCAAGAAACCGATAAACACCATTGCCGACTTTAAGGGACTGAAGTTCCGTGCCTTTGGCGATTGGGGCAAGGTCCTGGCAGACGTTGGTGCATCGGTCATTTTCATCCCAGCGGCGGAAGTCTATGAAGCAGTAAACCGCGGTATCGTGGATGCCCTGGAACTTTCTGACCGAGCCACCAATGTTTCTTTCGGCATGCACGAAATCATCAAGCTGTGGTACTATCCCGGAGTCCATGCCCCGGGCGTCCTCGGTGACTTTTACGTAAATAAGGACGCCTTCAATGCCCTGCCACCTGGGTACCAGTTACTACTGAAAGAGGTAACCCGTTCGTCAATCATGTATAACTTCACCATGATGCCCGTCATCAATGCCCAGGCAACGCCTAAGATTCTCGCTGCTGGTGTTCAGCTCAAGCAGATGCCCATTGAAATCTCTGCCGAACTTGCTCAGAGGGCGGACAAGATGTGGCGGGAATTTGCCGCCAAGGACCCCTTCTTCAAAGAAGTGTACGACAACCAGTGGGCATTCGTAAATGCCTACGCTGAATCCTACAATACCAACCAGCCCGATATTCCCATGCTATTGAAATACAAGAAGTAGTTTCAGCTTGGCAGGAAGGCTAGGGGTGCCCCAAACCGGGGCACCCCGAAAAACATGTTAAAGGGAAGTTTCTTTCCAGTAAGGAGTGGGGCATGATTATAGTCAGAGGCTTGGTTGGCGCTATTGACTGGCTGGCGGAGTGGGTGGGCAAAATAGTGCGCTGGCTGGCGGCGGTTATTATGCTCTCTATGGCTTTTGAAGTTACCATGAGGTTTGCCTTCAACAATCCTCAAATCTGGTCTTATGACCTGACCTACATGATGGGTGCCACTTTGTTTCTCCTGCCCACTGCTTATGTGTTATTGCACGGCAAGCACATCAGGGTAGACATTTTGTATAACCGTTATTCCCTTAAAATGCAACACATTGTTGACCTTGCTTTTATTTTATTACTGCTTTTCCCGGCAAGCGGTGTCTTCGTCCACCAGGCTTGGAAGTACGCTATCATCTCCTGGAAACAGAACGAAATAGCGCAGTACAGTTTTTGGGAGCCCACCATGATACCGATACGCTTTGTTGTTGCTTTTGGTTTCTCATTGCTTGCCCTGGAAGTTCTTTCATGGTTCATTCGGGAGCTTTATACTTTAGTTACCAGCAAAAGCCTCGTGTCGGGTAAGGAAAGGACGGGCTAAGCATGATTGAACTGAGTCCAACACTCGTTGTGGTGGTCATGTTCTCCCTTTTGTTAATTCCCATCCTCATGGGGTTCCCATTGGGATTCTCGTTGTTTGGCTCGGCACTGGTTGTCGGCTTCCTGGCACTTGGCACCAAGACATTCTCTATTTTATACACCCAGGCTTTCCACATCCTGACGAATTATATTCTGGTGGCAGTACCTCTGTTTGTTTTCATGGGCGTAATGATTGAGCAATCGGGGATTGGGGAGGCGCTTTTTAATACTCTGGAATTGTGGCTCTATAAATTGCGGGGTCACCTTGCCGTCGTTGTGGTGCTGACCGGTACCGCACTCGCGGCTTGTACCGGTATAATTGCCGGCTCTGTTGTAATGCTGGGACTAATGGCAGTACCGCCGATGATGGCGCGCGGCTACAGCAAGGAATTGACCTGCGGTGCTATCTGTGCCGCCGGCACGCTTGGCATTTTAATACCACCCAGCGTCATGCTGGTCATTTATGGTCTCACTGCCGAACTCTCGGTTGGGAAGCTATTGATGGGTGCCTTCGGTCCGGGCTTGACCCTCTCGGCTTTGTATTTGGTGTATATCGTCCTTGCCTGTTGGCTTAACCCTCAACTGGCGCCCTCTACTTATCGCGGAGAAATAGCTAAGGTCAGTCTGCTCAAGAAAACCGGACAGCTCTTTGTCTCGGTAATTCCCATTGTGGTGCTTATTCTGGCGGTGCTGGGGGCTATCTTTTTTGGTGTTGCCTCACCTACGGAAGCCGCGGCGGTCGGTGCCTTTGTTTCCACTCTCATCGCTCTAATCCGGCGCGGGCTTACCTGGGCTGGTGTGAGAAAGGTCGTTCTGGAGACCGCCACTGTGAGCGGCATGATTGCTGTTGTTGCCATCGGTGCTCTGTCCTTTATGGGGGTTCTTCTTCGGCTGGGCGGCGGAAAGGCGGTGGCAGGCATAATTCTGTCAACTCCTGGTGGAAGCTGGGGCATCTGGCTTATGGTTATGATCATTGTGTTTATCTTGGGCATGTTCATTGATTGGATGGGTATTGTCTTTATTGTTGTGCCATTGGTGACACCGATTGTGCCAAAACTTGGCTTTGACCCCATATGGTTTGCGCTGACTGTATGTGTCAACCTTCAGATGGCTTTCATGACGCCACCTTTTGCCTTGGCTATTTTTTTCCTTCAGGGAGTAGTGCCGAAAGATAGTGGCATAACCACAATGCACATAATACGTGGTGTCGTTCCGTTCATCGCCTTAATCTGGGTTGGACTTTTCTTAGTTGTCGCCTTCCCAGAGATAATTACCTGGCTACCCAGCAAAATGATAGTCGGCTGACGTCAGCCGGGAAGATTTTGTGACTCTGCTATTTCAGTCAGAGGTATATTTTTCTTTTAACTAGAAAGGTTTTCTTTCATCATGAAGAACGCAACTTTCAACTTGAAAAGGCGATTGGGGGCGGGCGAGACGATATTTGGCACACTTATTGGGTGGGGGAACGAACCAGAACCAACGGTAAAGGCACTGAAAGACTTCGGCTATGACTTTGTTATGGTCGACTTGGAGCACAGCTTGATTAACAAAGAGACGGTTATTGAGTACATCCGTGCCACCAAGAAGATAGACCTCCCCCTGTTGCTGCGACCTGAGGAAAATAGTGCTGATTTCCGCAGCTATCTTGATGCTGGCGTAAATGGCTTGGTTTTGCCTCAGGTTGATACGGTAGAGCAGGCGATTTACGCCGTCAACCAGACCTATTTCCCTCCCATCGGGCACCGGGGCTGTGGTATAACTGCTAGCCCTTATTTAATTGATTTCCAGAGTGTAACTGAAATGCCTCTTCTTGCCCTGACCGAGTATATCAATAATAATACGGTGCTTTTCCCTCAGACTGAGAGCCTGCGGAATATCAGCAACCTGCGCCATATCTTAAGTCTGGAAGGAGTAACTGGCACAATTGTCGGTGCGTATGATTTAGCCTTTGATATGGGCGATATTGACCCCAAAGCGCTGATGCCAGATGCTATCACTACTGAGGCTGTCGCTGAGAAGTTGCGGCAGGTGCTCAGAATCTGTCAGGAAATGGGTAAGGTGGCGGGGGTTGGCGGCTTCTCCCCTAAGGGTTGTGTTAAGTGGGCAAAGGAGGGGTATCAGATTCTGAGTCTGGGCTACGTAATTGATGGCAATTTAAGCAAGGTCAAGCCTCTCATTGAGGAAGCCAAATCGCTTCTGGGTTAAATCCTTTTTAGAAAGTGTGGCAATGTGAGTAGGAAAGTCAGAATTGGTATCACTCATGATTTTCTGGACAAATACGGCAATCCAATCATTCCTGGTCCCGGACTGAAAGCACTTGATGCCATGCCGAACGTGGAGTACCAGATATTCCCTGATTATCTGAAAGAAGTTACTCCAGAGCAGGCAAAGGGCTTTGATATGGTGATTAGCTTTATACCCAAGTGGACGCAAAAGACGGTTTCCGGGAATGACCAGCTCCTCGCCATTCACCGCACTGGCGTCGGCTATGATATGGTTGATGTTCCGGCAATAACCACTGCCAGCGTAATGCTGACCATTACCCGCGATGCGGTCCGCCGTCCAATGGCAGTGGCGATTATGTCCTTTCTTCTGGCGCTGAGTACTCGTATCTTCATTAAAGATAGGATAACCCGCGAGGGCAGGGGGTGGGACGTGAGGGCGAAATACCACGGCATCGGGCTGGTAGGTCGGACGCTGGGGGTCATCGGCGTGGGCAATATCGGTCATGAGGTCTTTAAGATGGCTAAGCCCTTTGATATGAGACACATCGGCTGTGACCCTTATATCACTCAGAAGGCAGTGGCTGACGTCGGTGTTAAGCTGGTTGACATGGATACTGTGCTTAAGGAGTCAGACTTCCTCAGCATCAGCTGTCCGCTGAATAAGGAGACCTACCATCTGATTGGCGAAAAAGAGCTGAGGAAAATGAAGAAGACCGCTTTCCTGATTAACACTTCCCGCGGTCCGGTGGTTGATGAAGCGGCATTAATCAAAGCTCTCAGCGAGGGGTGGATTCGGGGGGCAGGCATAGACGTCTTTGAGCAGGAACCAACGCCTGTCGATAACCCATTGCTCAAGATGGATAATGTCATTGTTGCGCCGCACGCTCTCGGTCATACCGACCAGCTTTTCCTGACGATGTGGGACGAGATTATGGGGCAGATTGCCCAGATAATTCGCGGTGAAATGCCCAAGGGTCTGGTCAATAAGGAAGTCTGGGATAAACCCCATTTTCAAGCGAAACTGAAGAAATTCCTCAAAGCGATTAAGTAGGAGGGTAGCATGGACATTTTTGACCTTTCGGGAAAGGTAGCCATAGTTACTGGCGGGAATCGGGGGATTGGTTTTGGTATTGCCCGGGGACTGGCAAAAGCCGGGGCAACAGTGGTCATCGCCAACCGAAACGTCGCCAGCGGGCAAAAAGCGGTTGACACCTTGAAGAAAGAGGATCTGAAAGCTAGCCACATTGCCACTGATGTCAGTAAGATAGCCTCTGTCGCCGCGATGGTTGCCGAGGTGGTCAGGCAGTTCGGCAAGATTGACATTCTGGTCAATAATGCGGCGGTTATCATAAGAAAGCCCGCCGAGGAATTTACGGAAGAGGACTGGAACACCATAATGAGTACTAACCTGAAGGGGGTCTTCTTCTGCTCTCAACTGGTGGGCAGAGAGATGATAAAGAACAAGAAAGGGAAAATCATAAACATTTCCTCAGTTGTTTCCCAGATAGCCCAGGAGGGAAGGTCGGTTTATGCTATCGCCAAGGCAGGCGTCTCACACCTGACACGAGCACTGGCTCTGGAATGGGCAAAGTACGGCATCAATGTTAATGCTATTGGTCCTGGCGTGACGCTGACTGAAATCAACCGCGATTTCTTTAAGGCACATCCTGAGGAATTCCAGAAGATTCTGGTTGGTGTCCCCACCAATCGCCCCGGCGCCCCGGAGGACTATGCTGGTGCGGCTATCTTCCTCGCTTCCGATGCCTCTAATTATATGGTGGGGCAGACGCTGATTATTGATGGCGGTATGAGCATACAGTAGCCCAAAATTGTCAGAAGGCAATAATTCGTCCTAAAATGAGGTTAGATTATGCCAAAAGTCAAATTTTGCCTGTTTGCTGCCGAAGCGGACATGCTTCAGTATAAGTTCGTGGTCAAGGTGCTGACCGGTTCACCTGAGGGAATTACCCGAACAGCGGTCAGCTGGGGATACGATGGTATTGAATTCATGCCCAACCCCGACCGCGTCCCTGAACCGGCAACCTTTGCGCAGGCACTAGAAAATACCGGTGCCGCAATGCCGGTTGTGAACAGTGGGCGCATCTGGGCTCAGGGTATGGCGCTTTTGCATGAGGACCTTGCCATCCGTAAGAAAGCAATTGCCGCTTTCAAGCAGATGCTGGACTTTGCCGGCTACTTCAAGGCAAGGGTGGGGTTGGGTGGAGCCAGAGGTCCCGGCATTCCGGGAATGCCCAAAAAAGAGATGCTCAAGGTAGCTGAAGAGGTCTTCCGCGATTTGACTGAGCACGCCGAGAAGGTAGGAGCGGTCATTATGCTAGAGTCATCGGAGGCGGCATTCACCAGGCTTTTCAACACCAATAAAGAGTCCATGACGATGGTAAGAAAGATCAACAGCCCCTATTTCAGCATAATGCTGGATACGCACCAGTTGTGGGCGGCGGAAAAGTCCATTGAGGAGGGGATTAGGGTCGCCGAAGGTCAGGCTCAGCACATCCATCTTTATGAGCCCAGCCGCTGGCCCCCTGGCGTCCTCCCCGCAAAGGAGGTGTTGGACTGGAAGAACATTGCGCGGGTTCTGAAGGAAGAGGGCTTTGCTGGCTCGGCTTCGGTGGTCATTGCTCCTGAAGGCGACCCGGAGCCAGTCGCCCGTAAATCAGTTAGCTATTTAAGACGAATATTTAATGAATTGAAAGAGGGGAGGTTAACATGTTGAAAGGTTACATGGGTAAGCTACTTTTCGTTGACCTGACGAAAGGCACCTGTAAAGAGGAAGCGCTGACGGAAAAAGTATGCGGCGACTTTATGGGGGGCTACGGTTTAGGCGCTCGCGTCCTGTATGAGCGGATGAAGGGTAAAGTGGACGCCCTCGGTCCTGGCAATATGCTCGGTTTTGTTACTGGTCCACTGACCGGAACATCCACCCCCTGCAGTGGCCGATTTGTCGTGGTGGGTAAGTCGCCGTTGACCGGGACTTGGGGTGACGCCAACTGTGGCGGTGATTTTGGTCCCTATATGAAGTTTGCCGGCTATGATGGTATTTTTGTGAGTGGTGCCTCAGCCAAACCGGTCTACCTCTACATTGAAAACGGTAAAGCCGGGCTCAGGGATGCCAGCAAACTGTGGGGCAAAGATTGCCTGGACACAGAAGACATACTTAAGGCGGCTCACGGCAAGCAGACGAGTGTTGCTTGCATCGGTCCTTCCGGGGAAAACCTCTCCCTCATTGCCTGTGTGGTCAATGAGAAGGGGCGGGCAGCGGGGCGGTCCGGGCTTGGAGCAATTATGGGTGCCAAGAAGTTAAAGGCGATTGCTGTTCAGGGTGATTTCAAGATACCCGTGGCGGATGAAGCCAAATGCCGGGAACTACGCAAGTACTGGATTGCCAAGATTAACGCATGGGGCGAGAAGATGAAGAAGTACGGCACCAGCGGCATCACCGAAGCTAGCGCCATGAGTGGCGATTCGCCGGTGAAGAACTGGATTGGCGCTGGAAGAATTGATTTCCCCAACGCGGCTCATATCAGCGATAATGCTGTCATTGCTGAGCAGGAGAAGAAGTATGGCTGCTGGCAGTGCCCCATC